>Ga0123398_1109648_pt1 | contig 41180 bp, 43 predicted proteins | sample T5LHNO3metaT_FD_89926 | JGI IMG/M metagenome (GOLD analysis project Ga0123398, IMG submission 89926) | Methane-oxidizing artificial microbial communities from Washington, USA to study methane cycling - T5-LHNO3 metaT (Metagenome... | ecosystem: Engineered > Modeled > Simulated communities...
AGGGATTCTAGTCTTTTGGGAGTTTTCATAGGGGTGGATCATACGTGTTTAACGGGGTGACCGTAAATTTTAATGATTGATAACGTGAAATTGTTTATTTAGCCAAGCATTCAATTGAGATATGCATTAGGAAATGTTGGTATAAAACAAGTGGGTGAAACTCAAGGCAAAACTAATAGAAAGTGTAGACTTGGCCATGATTGAGTAATGCAGTCAGTAAGTGATATAGCTCCTAGCAATCCATGACGCATACCATACAATACAAAAGCCGCTATCTGCGGCTTTTGTATTTTGAGCAATCACACTTAAATCAAACCCATATTAATGGCGATTAGAGTCTTTTTGCACTTTCTCCCAATGAGATATTTGCTTTTCAGCTTCCTCTTGGCTACATCCATAGGCTTCTTGGATTTTGCCAGCCAATTCATCGCGTTTTCCTTCAATCACATCCAGTTGGTCGTCAGTTAATTTACCCCACTGTTGTTTCACTTTACCTTTTAGTTGTTTCCAGTTTCCTTCGATTTGATTTCTATTCATCATAGCTCCTTAAAACATTGATTAAAGATGAGTACATCGAAACCATATTTAACGCTCATCGAGTCATTAGAAACATAAGGCAGATTCTTAATTGTGTGTAAGAAAGCGCCTATACGCATATAAAAGGGTAGTTGAAGAAAGCGGCTTGAATATCTGTCCAGCCTTAATGACTATTCACTAACGACGTACATTAGGGGATGCCAATAATTTTGAGGTACTCTTCTAGCGTAAGCGTGAGTTGCTCTAGTGATTCACTGACTTCGTTGAGGTGGACGTTGGAGTTAAGGTGCAGTTGCTCCAGTAGCGCTTTATGTTTTTCAAGTGCATCTAAATGTGCTTCAAGCTTGGTGTCTTTTAGGTCGTTTGCCATGGCGTGTTCTCCTTATTAGCGCTAGCACTCTTGCTTAGACACACCCCAGCCCGTAAGGTTGAAGTGTGTTTTGTTTGACGCTGTTGATACTTCTAAGCCTACTGCTTTAGTGACGCAATATCCACTACAAAACGATATTTCACATCACTTTTTAGCATGCGCTCATAAGCGTCGTTAATGTACTGGGCATCAATCATCTCCACATCGCTGACAATATTGTGCTTGCCGCAGAAATCGAGCATTTCTTGTGTTTCTGCAATGCCACCAATCATAGAACCTGCCACATGGCGGCGTTTGGTAATCAAATTGGCACCGTGCATCTCTAATGGGTCTAGCGGACCGACCAATACCAAGGTCTTGTCACGTTTAAGCAAAGCAATATACGGGTTTAAATCATGCGCAACAGGCACGGTATCAATAATCAGGTCAAAGCTGGCAGCATGTTTGGCCATGTCATCCGGATTTTTAGAAATAAGCACTTCACTTGCGCCTAAGCGTTCAGCATCCACGGCTTTGCTGGCAGAAGTGGTAATCATCACCACTTTGGCACCCATGGCAGCGGCGAGTTTTACCCCCATGTGCCCTAAACCACCCAAGCCGATAATGCCGACTTTTTGGCCGGGTTGTACGTTCCAGTGTTTGAGGGGTGAGTACAAGGTAATGCCTGCACATAGCAAAGGCGCAACCGCTTTGGTATCCAGATTTTCCGGCACATTCACCACATAGTTTTCATCCACAGTAATGCGCTCGGCATAACCACCAAACGTCAGTCCGCCGTGTTTGGGGTCTTTGGCGTTGTAGGTAAACACGGAGTCATCGCAATATTGTTCTACCCCATCATGGCAGGCTTCACAATGGCGGCAAGAATCCACCATACAGCCCACGCCCACCAATTGGCCAACTTTAAATTTAGTGGCATGACTGCCTATTCGGCTAACCCTGCCCACAATCTCATGGCCTGGCACCATGGGGTAAAGCGAGCTGCCACCCCATTCGTTTCTGGCTTGATGAATATCGGAATGGCAAATGCCGCAATACAAAATATCAATGAGCACATCGTGATGGCCGGGTTCGCGGCGATCGATACTCATAGGGGCCACGGGTGAGGTGGCGTTTTGCACACCATAGGCGACTGATTTCATTCTATCTCCTTAAAAACAAAAAGCTAACGCTGCTAAGAATGACAGAGTTTGCTTTGTATTGTTCGCCTAAATGAGATGATTTGCAGGAATTCAGAATCGCACATTCTGTGATTAATTGATTTTGTACATGCAATAGCTATCGCTTTATGCGTGCTGTTGCTAACATCTGGTTTGATAGTGATTAGGAATTTTTGATGTTAATGGTCATGCTACAAATGGCGTTGCTGATTGCCGTAGGCGTACTTTGGCAACGGTTTGCGCCTGCACATATTGCAGCCATTGCGCATCGGCGTGCGCTTACCGATTTAGTGTTTTATATCTTGCTGCCAGCCTTGGTATTACATGTGATCTGGCAAGCACCATTTGACGCCAGCAGCCTCAAAATCTCACTGACTGCATTGTCCACACTGGCAGTATCCATGTTGTTGATGTGGCTGTGTTTGAAATGCCTGAATGTGTCGCGTCCGCAACAAGGCGCATTGTTGTTGGCCGCTACTTTTCCAAACGCCACCTATTTAGGGCTGCCGGTCACCGGGCAAGTGCTTGGTGATTGGACGCAAGTAGTGGTGTTGAAGTTTGATTTGCTTGCCTGCACGCCCGTGCTGTTAACCGCAGGCATATTAATCGCGCATCGTTTTGGCAACACACAGGACAAGATTCATCCATTACAAGAACTGATGCGCGTGCCACCATTGTGGGCGCTGGCGATTGCTAGCGTGCTGAATATCACTCATACGCCCCAGCCAGAATTGCTTGCGCATGCTTTAGAAAACTTATCCGGCGGTGTGGTGCCGCTGATGTTGATTGCCTTGGGTATGAGTATCCGTTGGGATACCTTGCAGACACGTTTTATCCCCATGCTATTGCCGGTATGCGTGATTGCTTTGGTAATAGCGCCACTGGTGGCGTTGGGTGTTGGTAGTACGCTGGGGTTGGAATCCAGCACGTTAACCGCGGTGGTACTGCTTGCCGCCATGCCCACCATGATTTTTGGCATTGTGATTTGTGAACGTTACCAGCTAGATGGCGCGCTATATGCGGCCGCGGTGTTTTTAACCAGCATACTGAGCATTGCAACGTTAACCATTTGGTTTCACGTGCTCTCAGGTTAGTTTAGGCGGGTGAATCCGCCTAATATAATATTCAAGCCAGTGTGATAAAACGCTGCGTTAGGTTTTGCATTGAATCACAAAGTGGTGTCTTGGCGGCATGTAAATGCCATCGCCTGCATCGGGGTATACCTCTTTATGTTGCGATACCGTCTTGTAGTCATTGACGCAAAGTTCTTGTGCCTTGGCCTTACATTTCTCTACACCGTTATTAAACTCACTACAACTGAAGGTATGCGTTTGTATGCCGTTATGATCAATGGTGGTGGATTGTACGCTGGCGCAAGAAATAAGCATTAACAGGGGTGCAAAACGTAAAATTCTTTTCATGATTTGTCTCCTTTGTTCTTTTTTGAATTTATTTCATCATTTTGTCACATAGGTATGATAAGCGAGTGTGGGCTAAAGTTGCATGAACCTTTTATGACTAACTTCTCAGACTTGGTTGTGCAATAAAAGGTGGGCTAAGGCTTATTCATTTGTTGGCGTGTTGGCAAAACGCTTGCGCCATCGCTTTAATGACGAGGGACTGGCATCTGCCAGTGCACCTCGTCAATCAAGTTTTGCGCTGAGCTAAACGTGCTCAGTTATTTTTGGGTGTTAAGTGTGTTGAAAGCGGTCATCAAGTTGCGGTAATCCGGAATATGGTTAGAGAATAAGGTGCCCAAACCCTCGATATCATTACGCCAATCGCGGTGTAGTTCACAAGCCGCACCAAACCACGTCATCAACTGCGCACCCGCGGCAGACATACGATCCCAAGCTGCATCACGTGTCAGTTCATTAAAGGTACCGGAAGCATCGCTAATGACAAATACTTCAAAGCCTTCTTCCAGCGCAGAGAGTGCCGGAAAAGCAACGCAGACCTCGGTCACCACGCCAGCAATAATCAGCTGCTTTTTGCCTGTGGCTTTAATGGCTTTGACAAAATCTTCGTTATCCCAGGCGTTAATTTGGCCGGGGCGTGCAATGTAAGGCGCATCCGGGAACATGGCTTTGAGTTCTGGCATGAGCGGGCCATTGGGGCCAGTCTCAAAGCTTGTAGTTAAGATGGTGGGCAAGTTAAAGTACTTAGCCGCATCGGCCAGCGCCAATACATTGTTTTTAAAGCGGTCCGGGTCGATATCACGTACCAGTGACAACAGCCCGGCTTGGTGGTCTACCAGTAATACCGCTGCATTATTTCTATCTAAACGTACATATGGTGTGCTCATTTTCATTCTCCTGTGGTGATTTGGTTAATTGCATTTAATCTTATGCGGTTAATGTGAAGCGGCCGCTGTTGTAATCGTTAACGGCTTGGTCAATTTCCTCCCAAGTGTTCATCACAAATGGGCCATGTCCAACAACTGGTTCGTTCAACGGTGCGCCGTTGAGTAATAGCACAACAGAATCTTGCTGTGCCTCAATCACTAACTCACTGTCTTCACGTTGCATCACGGCCAATTCAGATGGACGAATGATGTGTACATCGCCCAACTTGATGGCGCCTTTCAGTACAAACAGCGCAGTGGTTTCACCTTCGTTAAAAGTGAGTCGTGTACTACCACCTGCCTGCAAGCGCATATCCCACACATTCATCGGGCTAAAAGTGTTGGCTGGGCCTTGATGGCCATCAAGCGCACCTGCAATCACACGCACAGTGCCAGCACCGTTTTCCAGCGCGACTTCTGGGATTTGGCTGCGAGTAATGCCTTGGTAGCCAGGTTTGGTCATTTTGTCTTTGGCCGGTAAATTCACCCAAAGCTGTATCATTTCCAGCGCACCACCGCGTTTAGCGTAGTCGTCGCCGTGGTATTCCTCATGCACAATACCAGCACCGGCCGTCATCCATTGCACCTCACCTTGGCCAATCGTACCGCCCGCATTGGTGGAGTCGTGATGTGATACTTCGCCTTCATACACAATGGTCACCGTTTCAAAACCGCGGTGCGGGTGTTGGCCAACGCCTCTGCGCTCAGTGGTAGGCTCAAAGTTGGCTGGACCAGCGTAGTCCATCAGCAAGAACGGTGACATCTCTTGGTAAATATCGCGATAAGAGAAAATGCTCTGTACTGGAAAACCATCGCCTACCCAATGGTTGCCATTGCTACGTTTGATAAAAGCTAGTTTTTTCATGGTGCGCTCCTTATTTGCTGTTGATGGTGTGACTATAGGCGCATGACTTTTATTTGAATAGATGGTTAAATGTGAAAACATTTTTCATTTAAATGAACAATTGGATCAACGCAGATGGATTTGAACGAAACCGCCATGTTCGTTAAAGTGGTACAAGTGGGCAGCTTTAGTGCGGCAGCACGGCAGTTACAGTTGCCTACTTCTACAGTAAGTACGCGCGTGGCCAGACTAGAACAACGCTTGGGCACGACCTTATTGCAGCGCACCACCAGGCGCTTGCACTTGACCGAAGCAGGTAAAACCTATTTTGAACATGCTGTTTTGGGCTTAGGCCACCTGCACGAAGCCGAGGCGGCAGTCAGTGCCACCAAAGCCTTGCCGCAAGGTAAGTTAAAAATTACAGCCCCTGCCGATTTAGGTGATAACTTATTGGGTGAGCTAGTGCAGCAGGTACAAGCGGTGTACCCGGCATTGGAGTTGGAGTTGTTATTAACCGACCGTTATGTGGATTTGATCGCCGAGGGTGTGGATGTGGCGATTCGCACAGGAGAACTGCAAGACTCTAGCCTGATTGCTAAATCATTAGGCGATATACAATGGGCTGCCTTTGCCAGCGCAGACTATCTGGCGCAAGCACCAGCGTTGCGCGAGCCGCAAGACCTGATTCAGCACCGCTGCATTCAATTTAGCCCGATGGGGCGTGAGAGTTGGACTTTACAGCAGGTGGGTGGCAGCATGACCATTCCGCTTTCTGGTAAAACCATGGTCAATAGCATAGGCGTTGTACATGCCATGGCCAGTAATAGCCAAGGCGTGGCTTTATTACCCACGTATATTTGTAAAACAGCCGTGGCTGATAAGCGTTTGCAGCGTGTGCTGCCTGCATGGCAAGGTCGCAAAGATCCGTTGCATTTGGTATACCCGCAACAGCGTTATATGCCACCCAAACTGCGTGCTTTTATTGATTTGGCACACACTATATTAAGTGTCAGCTTTCAAGATGCGCAGATAGCATAAAATACTAAGACATCAATAAGACTGAATATATTTGATCATGAAGGGAAATCGTCAGCATGGCTAAATCAATGCCAGAACACTTATTAGACCAAAATGGAGCCCAAGGCGCATCTGTCGTCATTACGCACCGCGTACTGGCAGGCAAACAGCCAGAGTATGAGGCTTGGCTAAACGAGATTGGTCCAGTGTGCAAAGCCTCAGAGGGCTTGCTAGATTTGCACGTGGTTCGCCCAATCAGCGGAATTACTGATACTTACACCATCATTATCCGTTATGACACAGAACAACACCTAAAGCAGTGGATGACGTCTGATGCACGCAAGCAACTAATTGCTAAAACAGAAAACATGCGTGTTGGAAGTGATGATTTTTATATCAGAAGTGGCTTAGATTTCTGGTTTGCCCCAGAGGGTGCCAAAGCCAAAATCCCAGTGCGGTGGAAGCAGTTTCTAATTACATGGTCTGCCATCTATCCCTTGGTATCATGCCTGCCGCTATTGCTGGTGCCATTGCTCAGACAATTGGGCTTGCCCACAAATCATTATGTAGATGTGCTGATTATCACGGCAATTGTGGTGTGGCTAATGGTGTACATAGTAATGCCGCGCTATACCAAGCTGGTGCGCAACTGGTTATTTAAGTGAACAAACCTTATGTGACTATAGTCCTATTAGCCACAGTAGCAGCACCATAAAATGCAGAACGGCTACGACTTAATGATGATAAGAGGAGTGATTGTGCACCGGTCAATATTGTTTCTCGCACTGATGGGATGTGCCCAGATGGTCGCAGCCAGGCCTAACTTTGCCGATACGCTAAATTTAGGCCATTCCATTGTCATGGTGACCACCGAGCTACCAAGTGGTGACAACGGGCGTGGGTCAGGCGTTGTGGTGAGTAAAGAATATGTGGCGACCAATTGCCATGTGATTGCCAATACCAATGGTGCCAATATTGCTAAATTTAGAGACGGCTATCGCCCGATTGCAATTAAAGCCAACTGGCGCCGCGATTTGTGCTTACTGAAATTTGATCCCTTACCCTTTACGCCGCTGCCTATGCGCGATAGCAGTACATTACAGTATGAAGAAGAGGTGTTCAGCCTTGGTTTTCCGGCAGGGGCGAACGTGCCGCAACCTTCGTATGGCAATATCAAAGGTAAGTATATGTACGATGGCAGCTTGATTGTGCGTTCAGATGCCTCGTTTGCCATGGGCTCTAGCGGTGGTGCGCTGTTTGACGAGCACTTCAATTTAATTGGCATTACTACATTTAAAAGCCCGGGACACGATGGCTTTTTCTATAGCTTACCCGTGGAATGGATAAAAGAGCTGATGGAAGCACCGGAAGTCTATAGCCTTAAAACGCAAGAAGTGCCGTTTTGGGCTTTACCGCTAGAGCAGCGGCCATATTTTATGCAGGTGGTGATTCCATTTCAAAACAAAGAATGGGGCACCTTAAAGGGCATCGCCAATCAGTGGATAGTGCAAGAGCCTAACTCAGTAGATGCTTGGTATTTTTTAGGGGTGGCAGAAGAAGGCACTGGCGAGCTTGAATTGGCCAAGCTACATTTAAACAAAGCTTATCAACTCAACCGACGCGATTTAGATGCCATGCTGGCATTGTCGCGCGTGGCATTCGCACAAAAAGATGTCATGGCATTGGAATCACTGGAAGCCCCTGTGAAAGATCTTAACCAAGATGAAGGCGAGAATATCGCTTTAAAAATAAAGCAGTTAAAACTAGGTAGCTAATAAAGCTAGACGGTAGCCGTTTGCATTATCCTATTCAAATATAGCCAACTAGGTAGCGATTACATCGGCGGCGTATCGCCGCAGCTGGTGTTAAGCCATTTAGCCTGAATGTCCGCTTTTTCATTCACCGGGTTGCCTTGTAATGTGCCACTAAATCGGGATTGACCGGTAAAGTGTTGCGCACTCGTGAGATTGCCTTCTGCGGAACCATTGCCTTTTAAATCTGCACCATTGCAGCTAAACGCCAGCTGGTAGTGATTGCCGGAGCGGTTAGCGTTTTGTGTGGTGCAACCCGCCTGCGCCTGGTAGAAGTTGGGCAGGGTTTTCTGATTTGCCATTTCTTGCGTGATACATACTTTGGAAATGGCTGCGCCATTTGCGATTTGAGGCATATCCACACCATAGTCTTTGGCGAGCGCTTCAATGTCTTGCATTTGACCAGATGGAATATGTGGAACCAAGCGCAACAAATCAGAGCTTGTAGTGACTTCCCATAGCCCGGGTTGCATATTGTAATCAGCGGCGTGGGCAATGGTGACAAATAGTAATGCTGACAGTGACAAGCCAAAACGTAATGAATGCATGCGGTACCTAAATGTAATTTAACTCAATTTTAGAGAACGGGCTTGTGATATAAGTTCATCTGAATGTGGCTTGTAATGGACTATCTGCGTTGTCATGGTCAATGTAGCTAGCCATTTTTAGTGGTTTTTAGATGCAGTTTTTATACATGCGTTCACGAATACCATGCTGTTTTTTAAGACATTTACGGCAATTCACTATAAAATGCCAGTTCAATTAGAGCTGCTGCAGTCTTAATTTTGGAGTAACAATATTTAGATTGTGTATGTGCTATTTGGTTGGCTGCACATCATTATCTTTCTATAAATGTTACTTACAATTTCAATATGTCTGACCAAATAACAACAAAAAACACGCAAGTCAGCACGGAGCTTGCAAAGTGGACGATTCCGATTCGAAAATGGGCTATCTGGCAGGATGGTGTGGATCAACATACCACGCCGGATGTTAGTTTCATTGATGCAAACTCCCGTAGAAAATTAAGCAGATTTGCCAAAATGGCACTGAAGGTTGCACACGACTGTAGCGACGATGTGCCTCAAGCCCATTTTGTGTTCGCTTCCCAACATGGGGATATTGTACGTACAACAGAGATGCTGTTCGATTTGGCAAGGCAAGAAGAGTTATCGCCTACCGTGTTTAGCATGTCTGTATTAAATGCGTGTGCGGGCATGTACTCTATTGCAAAACGAGATCACTCCCCTTCCATTGCAATATCCGCTGGCGCATCCAGTTTTGGCTATGGCCTGTTGGAAGGTGCATTCCACCATCTGAATCATCCGGATACGCCGGTGATTTATGTTTATGTGGACGAAACACCCCCCTCTATTTATGGTGATACAGCGCGTATGTTGACCAGTGCGCATGCCATCGGTGTGTTAATTGCAGACCATGCAACGGTCAACGTGAGCTGTCAAATGACGGCGAGAGCGAGTGATGCTGACTCTACGACTGCCCAATCTGTATCGTTTATGGATGGTTTGTTAAACCATCACAACGCGCACTGGGAAGGCGAAGGCATGCGCTGGGATTGGACTTATAGTGAACGCTAAAATCAATTATTACTGGCGCTTGTTGGCGACAGGTGCTTGTTTCGCTGTGTTTGGAGTGGGTGCGCTCATCATGGCGGTGATTATTTTCCCGGTAGTGAGTCTGCTTGCTAGAAAAAACAAAGCAAAGTATGCAAGATGGGTTATTCACAAAGGGTTTGCTGGGTTTCTCTGGTTGATGCAAGCCAGCGGCGTTTTAAAGTTTGAGATCAAAGGCGCTGAAAAACTAAAGCAATGCAGCAATGTGCTCATTCTGGCAAACCACCCCACATTAATTGATGTGGTGGCATTGATTGCGCATATTCCGAATGCGAGTTGCGTGGTTAAGCGCGCGTTGTGGAGCAATTTTTTTGTGGGTGGCGTTGTACGTGCTGCCGAATACATTAGCAACTCTGATCCGGATAACTTGATTCAGGACTGTGCAGCCGATTTGAGAGTGGGGAACCCGCTCGTGATTTTTCCGGAAGGTACACGCACTACGCCAAACAAACCTTTGAAATTCAAGCGGGGCGCAGCGCATATGGCATTGGATAGTAATGTCCCCATTATGCCGATTGTGATTAGCTGTAAACCCTCAACGTTAACGAAAGGTGAGAAGTGGTATACAATTCCCTCACAAAAAGCACACTTGTATATCGAGGTTTTTGAGTCACAATCCATCCATCATCTTGTTAACGCGCATGATGACCAGCAAGTAGTCACTGCACGGCAATTGACAAACACATTAGAACAACACTTTACCGAGGCAATCAATAAGCATGGAACAATTACGGCTTGAAATTAAACATCTGATCATCAACACTTTGGCGCTTGAGGATACCACGCCAGATGATATTGCAGATGACATGGCTTTGTTTGACGCAACTGGGCTAGGGCTGGACTCCATAGACGCGCTTGAAATTGGCGTGGCATTGCGTAAAAAGTATCATTTAACGATAGAAGCCAATAATGCAGATAATCGGGAGCATTTTTATTCAATTAGTAATTTAGCAAAGCTGGTAGATGCTCAATTAAAAGCTGCGCAATTAAAAGACACACAATTGAACAATCAATAAATCAAATACATACAGTTAGAAAATTAGGGGAAATAATAAAATGACTGATGAGGAAATCTTAATAAAATTAAAAGCAATTTTTGCGGATACTTTTGAAATGGACACATCCAATATCACCTTGGATTCTCATTTGTTTGAAGAGCTGGACTTGGATAGCATTGATGCCGTAGATCTCGCCATCAAATTGCAAAACATGACCGGTAAACGCATTAAGCCAGAAGATTTTAAAAATGTACGTACGGTAAGAGATGTGGTGGGTGCCGTACATCTACTACTAGCGCATTAAATATTGCTGTGCAGCTATCTACAATATCTAGATGCATGGCCGCATTCGGTGTTTGGATTGCTTATCCACTCATCATTTTCTTTGGGTTAAAATTCTTAACACCAAGGTATGTCGCATTGTTGCTGGCGCTATTGCTTTTGGTAAAGTGGCGTCGAGATGCGCATGTTTGGCTGAAAAGTTTGGCCAAAATAAATGTGGCGATATTCTTTATGTTGCTTACAGTCATCCTGCTGACTTTTGTTCTGAATAGCGAGTATCTACTACGGCTATACCCAGCATTGGTCAATCTAGGGATGTTGATTTTGTTTGGTGCTTCCCTTCTATTCCCGCCTTCTATGATTGAAAGTTTTGCACGGTTGAAATCTCCAGACCTCTCGCCGGAAGGTGTGCAATACACAAATACCGTGACTAAAATCTGGTGTCTGTTTTTTATAGCCAACGGCGCAATTTCGCTCTATACCGCTTACTTTTGCAGTCAACATGTGTGGGCGTTATACAACGGCTTAATTGCTTATGTGTTGATGGGTATTTTGTTTGCCGGTGAGTGGCTTGTCCGCCCCAAACAGCTAGCAAGCACTACCAAAGAGTAGCCATGCTGATTCCGCTACATCAACTTGCGATACAGCACAATGAACCTGACTTCAATGTTTGTCATGATGGCCAGGCATTTGTGACCTGGCGCGTGTGGATTGCCCGGGTGCGTGCACAAACAGCGGTACTTAAAAGCCGTACTGAGCAGCGCTGGCTATTGGTGAATGAAAATCCATTGGATTTTGCGGTGCTTTTCTTTGCGCTGCTACATGCAAACAAGCAAGTGATTATTCCTGCCAATGGGCTACCAGGAACGCTGAGCCAGTTAGCGGGTGCTTACGATGCAATTGTCACGGAAAGTTTGCCCACGCATTTGGATGATGACAGCAATGCATTATCAGCATTAGATGTCGATGCGATCAGTGTAGTGTTGTATACCTCTGGCAGTACCGGCATGCCTAAGGCCGTGCCTAAGCGGCTCAGGCAGCTTGAGGCTGAACTGGATGTGTTAGAAGCGCTGTGGGGCAGTTCGATCGGGCAGTCCACGGTGATTGCCACCGTGCCACACCATCATATTTATGGCTTGCTGTTTCGTGTTTTATGGCCACTTGCGGCGCGCAGAGTATTTGATACTGTGACCTGTAGCCATCCGGACGATATTGTAGTACGCATTGCCATGTTTGATCATACTGTGTTGATCTCAAGCCCGTCACAACTAGCGCGTTTGCCTGAGCTTGCGACTTTAACTACGTTGAAGTCATTGCCACGCATGATTTTCTCTTCCGGTGGCGCATTGTCTGCCTTAGCTGCAACACAGCTCTCACAAGCGTTGGGTCGTGCGCCGACAGAGGTGCTGGGCAGTACTGAAACGGGCGGAATTGCGTGGCGTTGCCAAACTGATACAGATGCATGGGCAGTGCTGCCAGGCATTCACTTGCAAGTAGAAACATCTGCCCTACCAAGCCAGCCGACCTTGCATTCACCATTTTTGTTCGATGAGCAAGCTGTGCTCATGGACGATTTAATTGAGTGCTTGCCCAATCAAACTTTTAGGCTATGTGGCCGGGCAGACAAAGTCGTCAAAGTGGAGCAAAAGCGTCTCTCTTTAACGGAACTAGAGCAGGTGTTAATGAAACACGCTTGCATAGCACATGTAGCTGCGCTGGTGGTGACAACCCGTCGTGAGAATGTGGCGGTTGTTGCGGTACTGAGTACATCTGGTCGAGAGATGTTATTGCGTGATGGGCGTAATGCCTTAATTAAAGCGCTCAGACAATATCTAACCCCCTATTATGAGTCGGTATTGCTGCCTCGTTATTGGCGCTTTGTTGAGGCGTTTCCTATGAATAGTGTAGGTAAAGTGACGCATGCGCAGATGATGGCTTTATTTGACAATGTCACCATGAAGTCCACAGTGGAATCACAGGTAGAGTCTGAAGTGGAGACTCAAGTTGAGTCAGAAGCTGGATCAGAAGTGGAGCGTAAACATGTTGCTGCCTGAGGTTACGTTAATACAAAGCGAAACAGACACAGTGCGGGTGTTTTCATTCAACGTGCCTAAAGAATTGGAGTACTTTAAAGGGCACTTCCCAACCTTGCCTGTATTGCCTGGCGTGGTGCAAGTGCATTGGGCCATGCACTTTGCAAACCAACAGTTTTCTATTGATGGCGTATTTTCGCAACTAGACAACCTAAAATTTCATGCCGTGATATTGCCAGAAACGCAGCTCGAATTGACGCTGCAATGGCATGCAGATACATCTTGTTTGGATTTTACTTATCGTAATGCGCATAAAAAATACTCTGCAGGCAGAGTCGTATTTCACCAAGGGATGACTGAAACACATGCAGTTTAATCCTTGTTTTCTCATCCCTATCTTTAATCATCATGCCACCATTGGGGATACGGTGGAGAAGCTCACGCAGTATCAGCTACCTATTTTTATTGTGGATGATGGCAGTAATGCCGAGACACAAAAAATCCTTGCTGCATTGGCCATGCGCTACAACAGCATTCACCTATTGCGCCTGCCCGTCAATGGTGGAAAAGGCGCGGCGGTGATTCATGGCATGTTGCAGGCCCATCAGTTAGGCTTTAGTCACGCGCTGCAAATTGATGCTGATGGGCAGCACCATATACCGGATGCTGCACGGTTTCTGGCAGAGGGAGCTTTGCATCCCGATAGTGTCATTTGTGGTCAGCCTATATACGATGATACCGTGCCTAAAGGTCGTTTGTATGGTCGATATGTGACGCATTTTTGGGTGTGGGTAGAAACCTTATCTTTCGCCATTAAAGATTCAATGTGCGGGTTTCGTTTGTACCCTTTGGCCGCTAGTTGTGCATTAATTGACGATGTAGAGCTGCCTAAACGTATGGATTTTGATACAGCCATCGCGGTACGCTTGGCGTGGCGCGGTGTGCAATTTATTAATATTCCCACGCGCGTGATTTATCCGGCTAACGGGCTCTCGCACTTTAATATGTGGCATGACAACGTCCGTATTACAAAAATGCATACACGATTATGTTGTGGCATGTTGTTAAGGTTGCCATGCTTGTTATGGCGGAAAATATTTCCGTATCCTACCGCTACACAGCAACATTGGTCTAAGCGTAAAGAGCGCGGTACTAGTCTTGGATTGCGTGCGCTGGTGATGAGCTATCGTTTTCTGGGTAAGCGTGTTGCTACGGTATTGTTGTATCCCGTGGTCGCTTATTTTTACATCACCGGCACCAAAGCAAGACGTGCATCACAGGCCTATCTCAAGCGTATGCATACGCTAGGGGCAATCCCAAATGTGGGTTGGTCTATGTCTTTTCTGCATATGTTGGCATTTGCACAATCGGGCTTAGATAAGCTATCCGCATGGGTCGGCCATATGGCCAACGAGACAGTGGACTTTCCCAATCGGGCAGCGTTAGAGCAAGTGCTTACTTCGGGCAAAGGGGCATTGCTGATTGGCTCTCATCTGGGTAATTTGGAAATGTCTAGGGCGCTGGCTGTGCAGCGTCCTGGTACGGTGATCAATGCCGTGGTATATACCGATCATGCACAACACTTCAATCAAATGCTTACAGAAGCGAATGCTGCGTTTAATATTAACTTGGTGCAAGTGTCGAATTTTGGGGTAGCTACTGCGATTTTATTTCAGGAAAAGATTGATCGTGGTGAGCTCATCGTCATTGTGGGGGACCGTACACCACCGGCAGAAAATGGACGTGTCAGCTACGTTGATTTTCTTGGAAGCTCAGCGCCTTTTGCGCAAGGCCCGATGATATTGGCCAGTTTGCTTGCTTGCCCGGTGTACTTATTGTTTTGTTTACGTGAGGACAGCGGTTACCGTGTCCACTTCGAGCATTTTGCAGACCGTGTTCAGTTACCTAGAAAAACGCGTGAATCTAGTTTGCAATTGTATATTCAACGCTATGCAGAAAGGCTACAAGCGTACTGCGTAAAAGCCCCGCTGCAATGGTTTAATTTTTATGATTTTTGGCAAAAGTGATATTGAACATATGGATAACAAACAATCAATGCATCGTCATCAAGCGGTCATTATCGGCAATGGCCGTTTAAGTATTGAAGATGTATTAAGCGTAGCGCTTTGTGATGCTCCAGTCGCTATCTCAACAGAACACGCTTTTGAATCGCGGATACAAAAAGGCGCTGCGTTCCTGGAAAGCCTATTGGCAGATGGTGGCGTGGTGTACGGGGTTAACACAGGGTATGGCGATTCTTGCACGGTCAGTATTCCACCCCATTTGGTTGCAGAGTTGCCGCTCCATTTAACCCGTTATCACGGGTGCGGGTTGGGTGCAATGTTAGATGAGCAAGCAACGCTTGCTGTGTTGGTGTGCCGCATTAACTCATTGGCACAAGGATACTCTGGCGTGCGTATCACGCTATTGCAACAACTGGCCGCGTTGGTCAATCATCGCATTTTACCGATGATTCCTTCAGAAGGGTCGGTAGGGGCCAGTGGCGATTTAACACCCCTTTCTTATGTGGCGGCTACTTTGGTGGGTGAACGCAATGTGACCTATCGCGGGCAAACCCAACCAGCGATGGAGGCATTGACTACGGCTGGATTAACGCCGCTCACACTTGCGCCCAAAGAAGGTCTGGCCATTATGAACGGCACGGCGGTGATGACTGCTTTAGCTTGCTTGGCATGGAAACGCGCTGACTATTTAACACAATTATGCAGCCGTATTACTGCACTCGCTTCTATTGCTTTACGTGGTAACCGTGGTCACTTTGATGCAAGGCTATTTGCGGCCAAGCCGCATGCCGGGCAAAACCAATCTGCAGCGTGGATATATAGTGATTTAAGTGACGAGTTTGCAGAAACCATAAGGTTACAAGACCGCTACTCAATACGTTGTGCGCCACATGTGATTGGTGTCGCGCGTGATGCGCTCACGTGGATGCGTCGAGACATTGAAAACGAGTTAAATAGCGCAAATGATAATCCGCTCATTGATGTGGATGCTGAAGTGTTGTTACACGGCGGCCATTTTTACGGTGGCCATATTGCATTTGCAATGGATGCGTTGAAAACAGCGGTAGCGAACCTTGCCGATTTGATGGATAGGCAACTGGCTTTGTTGGTGGACAGCAAATATAACCACGGGCTGCCACAAAACCTATCTGGCAGTACAGATGCACGTGCGGCGATTAATCACGGATTTAAGGCGGTGCAGATCGGTACTTCCGCTTGGACAGCCGAAGCGTTGAAACTGACCATGCCGGCCAGCGTATTTTCACGCTCTACCGAATGTCACAACCAAGATAAAGTCAGCATGGGGACGATTGCAGCGCGTGACTGTTTACGCGTGCTTGAGTTGACGGAACAAGTGGCGGCTGCACTGCTCATGGCAACCGTACAAGGCGTTAAATTGAGGGTGGAGACTGCTGATGAGACACCTACGCAACTCAAACCTGTTGTTGTGGACTTTATGGAAAAAATCTCCGCGCATAGCGCATTCCTAGATGAAGACAGGCCGCTGGACGTTGAATTAGCCACACTGACCAACCTCATTAAGCTTGGCACTTGGGAGCTTTATGACAACACCTAAACTGGTTGCAAACGTGCATATTGAGGTGCCGTTTCATGATGTGGATGCCATGAATGTGGCTTGGCATGGCCATTACATTAAATATTTTGAAATTGCACGGTGCGCATTACTGCGTACTTTTGACTATGATTATCCGCAAATGAAAGCTTCCGGCTATTTATGGCCGGTAGTGGAATGCCATCTTAAATATGTGAAACCCGCTACTTATGGGCAGCAGTTGCGCGTGGAGGCTACCTTGTTAGAGTATGAGAACAGAATCAAAGTGGGTTACCAGATATTTGATGCAGTGAGCGGAACAAGGTTAACCAAAGGCCATACCACCCAAGTAGCAGTAGATGCCGTGACACATGAACTTCAGTTTGTCTCGCCGCCCATTGTGTTGGCTAACTTGGGGTTGATTTCGCATGATTAATTGGAACGCACTGAGATGGATAGTCATGCTATGGATGACCATGGGCAGTTTGAATGCTGCACATGCTGAACAACAAGACGTGTTAAAACAGCTGGGAAGCCGAGTAGAACAACACGCAGTGTTGCGGGCGGATTTTACGCAAACCAAACAAATGGCTGCATTAAAACGGCCGCTCATCACTTCTGGAAAATTGTTGTACAGCAAAGTCCACGGGGTTGTTTGGCAGATTACTAAACCCTACCCGATCACTTATATTTTAAGTGAGGATAAGGTCATAGAAGTATCGGCGGATGGCTATCGTAAAGAGCGCTCCGTGAAGGATATCCCTGGATTTGCGCAAATCAGCCGTATTTTTAAAGCCATGCTAAGTGGTGATGTGAATGCGTTGAATGCTTATTTCGAGAGCAAAGTGTTTGAGAACACAGTGCAGGCTGAGCCTAACCAAACGGCTTGGCAGCTGCAACTGACACCCAAGCAAACGCAAACATCACGTTTTATTCAAGAAATCGTGGTCACGGGCGACCAGTTTGTGACATCTATTCATATTCATGAGCCCAACGCCGCCAGCACGGCCATTTTGTTCAGCAATACCGAGGCAGCGCCGACATTGCGTGACGCAGAGCTAGCGTTGTTTCGTGGAAAATAGGCATGAAGCTGTTAAGCCCTGAAAGACTGAAGCTGCATGCCTTTATTTGGCTAGTATTGGCAGCTATGAGTGTCGTGAGTTGTATCGCACAATTCTCAAACCAGTCTCCACTACAAACGAATTTACTTGCGTTGCTACCCAAGACTGAACGTAATGTAGTCGCCGAAGAGGCTGTCACGCAATTGGTCAATTCGGCAGGAAACCGGGTGCTGTTCTTGGTGGGTGCAAGTAGTCAGGAAGTAGCGATTACGGCGGCCCACAGCTTTGCTAATCAACTCAGAGCATTGAATAAAAGCAGCGGCCAACCCGCTATGTTTAAACAGGTGTTTTTGGAAGTCCCCGCACTAGATACGAATCAAATCGCTGATTTTTATGCGCCTTATCGCTACAGATTGCTGACGCATGAAGATTACAAAGGGTTGTCTGATGGCCCTTTGCATTTAAACGATCAACTGCAACAAAAGCTATATGCGCCATTCCGTTTTGGCCTTGCCTTGCCGGTAGAGCAAGACCCCTTTGGTTTTGCTGACCGCTGGTTTGCACATTTGCCATTGAAGAATTTTAAATTGGAATTTGAAAATGGGTTGCTAGTCGGGCACAGCGCAGATAAAACATGGGTGTTTGTTTCGGTAGATCCGGAAGGCTCGGCTTATAGTGATGTTACCCAAGATCAAGTCATGCATGCTATCACCACGGCAGAGTCAAGCTTAAAACAGGCGCATCCTGGTGTCGAATTACTGCGTGCCGGTGCAGTATTTTATGCAAGCAAAGCGCGCCAATCTGCCGAAAAAGAAATGCATATCATTGGCTTGGTTTCGTTATCAGGCATGTTGGTATTGCTTTATTTGATGTTCAGGTCCATTCGCCCATTGGTATTAGGCTTTTTATCAGTGGGCTTTGGTATTTGTACAGCACTTGCGGCCACCATTTACTACTATGGTGAAATTCATTTGATTACCTTGGTGTTTGGCGCCAGCTTAATCGGTGAGGCGATTGATTATGCGATTCAATACTTCTCTGCGCACTTGGGCGCAGGCAAAGATTGGGATCCTGTAAGTGGTCTACGCCGAGTGAGTCCAGCACTGATGTTAGCACTTACTACCAGCGTACTTGGTTACTGTGTATTAGCATTCATGCCTTTTCCGGCGCTGACGCAAATCGCTTTTTTTGCCATTATTGGGCTGGTGGCTGCATGGCTATCGGTGTATTTATTATTACCAGCCACGCTGATGCAGCCAAATTCACATCCGCCAGAAGCGGCAGTAGACATACCGCAGAGATTTCTCAATATATGGCAACGTTATATGACGAAACGTAGCTGCGTCATGATTGTGCTGGCGGTACTCGTCATCTCCGTGCCGGGCTTATTTAAATTAAAAGGGAATGATGATATCCGCTTATTAGTCACGCAGCCGCCTGAGTTGGTTGCGCAAGAGGCTAGCATTCGTCAAATTACCGGAATGAGTAACCAGCATCAATTTTTCTTGGTGGAAGGCGAAACGACGGAACAGTTATTGATGCATGAAGAGGTACTCACTCAACAACTGGATCAGCTAGTCGCGCGCGGGGAGCTTGCTGCCTATAGCGCGATTTCAACGTTTGTCCCTTCCGAAAGCCAGCAGCGTAAGCATCAAGCGGCATGGCAAGCCAACGTTTTCAAGCACTCGACCTTGCTGAAAGAGACATTGGCTGAGGCTGGTTTGCGCGATGATATCGCAGGGGCGCTACAGAATGACTTTCAGCACAGCAACAAAAATTTGAATGTGGATGATTGGCTGAAAACCTCATTTTCTACGCCTTTCCGCCATTTATGGCTGGGCAAAACCCAGCAAGGGCATTACGCCAGCATCGTGCTTTTGCAAGGCATCAGCAATCCGCAGCTATTAGCGCGATGGGCTGACGACCAAAATATTAACGCGGTGACCTATGTGGATAAAGCGCAGAGTGTGTCCACACTGTTTCATACATATCGTCTCTGGAGTGCCGTGTGGTTGGTATGTGCCATTGTCTTAATCTATGGCGTGCTAAGCTTCCGCTATGGTCCGCGCGTAGGGCTGGTGGTTTTGCTGCCTACGTTGTTGGGTATCATGTTTACACTAGGCTTGTTTGGGTATCTCCATATACCGCTCAGCTTTTTTCATATGATGGGATTTATGTTGGTATTAGGCATAGGCGTCAATTACTCCATTTTTATGCGTGAGGGGATCATGGTGGATGTCAAAACACATCAAGCGGCGCTATTAGCAGGCGTGTTGTTATCGGCGGGTACCATGTTGTTGTCTTATGGCATGTTGATATTGAGTGAGATGCCCGTATTATCTAGTTTTGGTTTGACCATGCTGATGGGCGTGGGCTTTGCCGCATTATTATCTTTGATGGTGTTGAGTGTTGAGCGTTAAGTGTAGACAGATGAAAAATATCGTTCAATACATGATGTTATGGATAGTGCTGTGTACAACGGCTTGTGCGCACACGCCCTCGCGCTGTGTGCAACTGCCGTCGAGTACAGGGCTATATTGTTTACAGCCATCTAGCGTCGTTGCGCCTTTTGCGGTGCAGCAAACGGTAGAAATAAATTATCGTGATGTACATGAAGTGATGATTACGGATTTGGATGTCAGTCAAAGTGGGCTACAAATGATTGCCTTTACGCCCTTTGGTCAGAAGCTCATGCAAGTGAACGATAATAACGTCAACATCGTTGCGGAAAACCCGCTTGGCGCCCGCTTAGATCCTGCCATGCTGGTCGCATTGTTGCAATTGGCGTTGTGGCCAAGCGATGCTGTCAAGCAAGGGTTAAGCCCTTCGTTAACGCTCATGGAAGCTGGGGCAGAGCGCACTGTACTTTCTGGAAATCAGGTTATTTTACACATGCAATATGCGAATAAATTGGTACCCTATCAACAATTAAGTATTGATATGCCACGTATGCAATTCAGTTTAAACATTAGCACTTTGGTGGATAGCACAGATGCAATTGCACAATAATGCCTATTATTTATCAGCGTTAGGTATCGTTAACGCACTTGGCAATGGTGTGGATGAGATATCACACAAGCTGTTCTCTGGCGATACAAGCGGGCTGGTATTAGAGCATGGATGGCAAGCAGACGGTGAGGCACGCGTGGGCCGTGTGCAATCTAGTTTGCCAGAAATTCCCGCTGCTTTCTCCCAATATGCGTGTCATAACAATCGGTTGCTACTTGGCGCATTAGGGCAAATAGAGGCATTGGTGGCAAGCGCTATTGCGCAATATGGGGCACAGCGGATAGGCGTGGTGCTGGGGACGAGCACCTCTGGCATAGCCGAAAGTGAGCAAGCCGTAAAAGCCCAGCAGTTGGCTGGTGTGATGCCTGAACATTATCACTATCTGCAACAAGAGTTGGGGATGCCCGCACAGTTTCTTGCCAAATACCTAGCGCTTAAGGGGCCAGCCTACGCCGTTTCTACGGCATGCACTTCAAGTGCAAAAGCGTTTCAATCTGCACGTAATTTACTCAAACATGGCTTGTGCGATGCAGTGCTTGTGGGCGGGGTGGACTCACTGTGCAAGACAACCATTAATGGGTTTGCCTCGCTAGAATCGACGACACAAGAGATTAGCAACCCGATGAGCCAGCATCGCAAAGGCATTAATATTGGCGAGGGCGCAGCGCTCTTTTTGATGACGAAAGAGCGCTTGGCCGATGCATCCGATATTGTCTTGTTAGGGGTTGGTGAAAGCAGTGATGCTTATCATATATCAGCGCCTCAACCAGAAGGCTTGGGTGCAGAAGCCGCCATTCGAGCGGCACTGCAAGATGCAGGGAAATCGGTAGAGGAGATTGCTTACGTTAACCTACATGCAACAGGTACGCTTAAGAATGATGAGATGGAAAGTCGTGCTGTCGCGCGCGTGTTCATCAATGGTGTGCCTTGTAGTGGCACCAAACCGATGACCGGTCATACATTAGGGGCCGCAGGTGCAACAGAACTCGCCTTTTGCTGGATGGCGATACAGCGCAATCAATTGCCGCCGCATGTGTGGGATGGTGAAGCGGATTCGGCGTTGCCACACATTAACTTGATCAGCGCAGGCCATACGTTTGGCCCAAGCAAGCCACGTATTTGTATGAGTAATTCATTTGCGTTTGGTGGTAGTAATGTGAGTTTAATCATTGGTGAGCAAGTGAATTCAATCATTTAAATATTGCGTGAAACAGTGAGATGAAACAGTTAAAAGTCATACCTGATATTGCAGATGTTTTGTTGCATAGCGGCAATATGCGTTTATTGGATAGTATTGTTGACTACGATGCAGAGTTTACTATTGCCGCTTACACGCCGGTTTTAGGTGCTTGGTATGCAGATCAAGAAGGCAATATGCCGGCATGGATAGGCATAGAGCTCATGGCGCAGGCCATTTCCGCGCATGCTGGTTTGCTAAAATACGGCAGTACAACGTTGCCTAAACATGGCGCGTTGTTAGGCACGCGCAGTTATCAAGCGTTTAAGCCTATGTTTGTGGTCAATCAAGCGCTCATGATTCATGTGACGTTGGTCTATCGCGATATCAGTGGTTTAGGGGCTTATGATTGTCGTATTTACTATCAACAAACTCTCGCAGATGATAGCGCACCCAATCTATTGGCTAAAGCAACCTTAAAAGTGTTTGAGCCAGACAATTTTCAACAATTTTTGCAGGATCACGCATCATGACCATTCGTCGCGTACTTATTACCGGATCTAGTCGGGGCATAGGCCAAGCCATTGCGCTCAGGCTTGCTAAAGAAGGGTTTGCCATTACTGTGCATTGCAGGAGCGGTCGCGCAGAAGCAGATGCAGTCGTTAGCCAAATCATTGGTGAAGGTGGACAAGCGCAAGTGCTACAGTTCGATGTATGCGATCGTGCATCGTGCAAGACGATTCTTGAAGCAGATATCGAGCAACATGGAGCTTACTATGGCATTGTATGTAATGCAGGGATTACCAGTGATGCTGCTTTCCCTGCGCTATCTGAAAGCGATTGGGATAGCGTGTTGGACACTAGCTTGAATGGTTTTTTTAACGTAGTGCATCCACTGACCATGCCCATGTTACGTTTAAAACAGGGCGGGCGCATTGTGACATTAGCGTCTGTATCCGGTGTGATGGGTAATCGTGGACAGGTGAATTACAGCGCCGCTAAGGCTGGCCTTATTGGTGCCACCAAGGCATTGGCTGTGGAGCTAGCAAGCAGGCGTGTCACCGTTAATTGCGTTGCGCCGGGGTTGATCGATACCAGCATGACAGATGACTTGCCAATCAACGAGGCGCTTAAAATGGTGCCGATGAACCGTGTGGGTCAGCCGGAAGAAGTGGCTGCTGCTGTTGCGTTTTTAATGTCGGACGATGCCTCTTACATTACCCGCCAAGTCATTGGCGTCAATGGCGGGATTATCTGATGAAGCGTGTTGTTGTCACAGGAATGGCTGGCATCACGGCGTTGGGTGATGATTGGGACGCCATAGAAAAGTCCCTGCGTGCCAGAAAAAATGGGGTACGCTATATGCCTGAGTGGGACTATATTCAAGCGCTCAATACAAGGATTGCAGCACCTGTTGATCATTTCGTCACGCCAGAGCATTACCCACGCAAAGTCGTGAGAGGCGTTGGGCGCGTGGCAATGTTATCCGTACGCGCCAGTGAGCTTGCGCTTATTGATGCCAATTTACTGAACGACCCAGCGATTACCAACGGCCAAATGGGCGTGGCTTACGGGTCTTCGTCTGGAAGCGTTGATCCAGTGCGTGTATTTGCCCACATGCTAGAAACGGGGTCTATGGAAAATGTGACGTCGACCAGTTATATTCAGATGATGCCGCATACCGCTGCCGTCAATATTGCCTTATTTTTTGGTTTAAAAGGACGCATCATCCCCACTTCCAGTGCATGTACTTCAGGCAGTCAAGGCATTGGCTACGCGTATGAGGCCATTCGTTTTGGTCGACAAACCATGATGCTCGCCGGTGGTGCCGAAGAGATGTCAGCACCGAGCTCAGCCGTGTTTGATACCTTATTTGCCACCAGTAGCCAGAATGACACACCAGCATTAACGCCACGTCCATTTGACCAAAAGCGTGATGGCTTGGTGGTTGGCGAGGGTGCCGCAACCTTGGTGCTGGAAGAATATGAGCATGCCAAAGCGCGTGGCGCAAAAATATATGCCGAAATCATCGGCTTTGCTTGTAATTCTGATGGGCGCCACGTGACGCAACCGGCGATGGAAACCATGGCTGTTGCAATGCAGATGGCATTGGATGATGCGAATATTCCGTCGCAAGCGGTAGGTTATGTCAGCGCGCACGGCACAGCAACGGATCGCGGCGATGTCGCTGAAACGCAGGCGACCGAAGCGGTGTTTAATCGCCCGGTACCCATCAGTTCAATGAAGAGTTATTTAGGACACACCTTGGGTGCCTGTGGCGCCATTGAGGCTTGGTGGGGGATAGAAATGATGCGTCGTCACTGGTTTGCACCTACGCTTAACTTAGAAAATGTCGATGCAGCATGTGGGCAGTTGGGCTATATTACAGGGGCTGGAAGTGCTCTGGATATAGAATATATGATGAGTAATAACTTTGCTTTTGGAGGAATCAACACGTCACTTATTTTCAAACGAATGACTTAAAACAGACTTCGCAGTGTTTGAGTAGTCTATGCGTTGCACTTGTACTATTCAACTTGCACTTAACTTTAAACTTACACTCACTTTAAAATTAGAAAAAGAAAGATACCAACATGCATAATAAAATTCTCGCCTTTGTTCTTTGCCTACTTACATTTGCTGCGCTACCAGCGATGGCACGCCAAACAGTCCCTATTGTCAATATCGACAATACGCCAGTCGTCAGTGCTGAGGCTAAAAAATTGAGTGCAGCACAAGTATTGCAAGCTATTAAAGCCGCAGTCATTTCTCAAGGCTGGACAGTGTCTAATGTTGCCGATGGCGTGGTTACCGCCAGTATTCTGGTCAGACAAAAACACACCGTGATTGTTGATATTATTTACGATGCAGACAAGTATTCGATTCATTACAAAGACAGCGTGAATATGAAATATTTAAAAAATAGTGGTGGCGATGAGGTCATTCATCCTTTTTATAATAAATGGGTAGCAACGTTAAATGATGCCATTCGTTTAGAGCTATCTAAACTTTAATGGTCGTGTTGTTTTAAGAGGACGCAACATTGCGCCGTGTAGTAGTCACAGGCATGGGTATTGTTTCTTGTATTGGAAACGATATGGAGACGGTTACGCAGGCTTTACGACAAGGGCGCTCTGGCATTCGGTTTGTGCAGGAGTATGCAGATCTCGGTCTGCGTTCCCAAGTGGCCGGCATTCCAGATATCAGTCATAAGCCGGCCATCGATCGTAAAACCAGACGCTTTATGGCGGATGCCTCAACTTATGCCTACCACGCAATGCAGGATGCGTTGATGGATAGTCAACTGGATGCCAACACAATATCATCGCCTAGTACAGGCTTGGTGGTGGGTTCTGGCGTCGGGTCGCCTTACGAGCACATGGAAGCTGTGGATGTGTTGCGTCAGAAAGGTCTGTCAAAAGTCATTCCCTATGCGGTGCCCAGAATCATGGGCAGCACAACCTCTGCGTGTTTATCCACGGCTTTTGGCATCCATGGCATCAGTTGTTCTATGAGTTCTGCTTGCGCAACTTCTGCACATTGTATTGGCTATGGTGCCGAGCTTATTCAGTTTGGTAAACAAGATGTGATGTTTGTGGGAGGTGCCGAAGAGGTGCGCTGGACCACCACTGCCATGTTTGATGCGATGGGCGCGTTATCCACCAGTTACCCTGATGGTACTGCGTCACGGCCTTATGATGTGACAAGGGATGGCTTTGTGATTGCCGGAGGCGCTGGTATTTTGGTGCTAGAGGCCTATGAGCATGCAATAAAACGTGGCGCAAAGATATATGCCGAAATTACTGGGTTTGGTGTGAGTTCCGATGGTGCAGATATGGTATTGCCCTCTGCAGAGGGTGCGGCCCGTGCCATGAAAGCGGCATTGTCACAACACAGCGCTCTACGTGATACACCCGTGGGTTACATTAACGCACACGCAACCTCTACATCGATAGGCGATGTCAGTGAAATAAACGCAATATCAGATGTATTTGGCCATCAAATCCCGCCGATCTCGTCCACCAAAGGACAAACCGGACATCCTATCGCAGCCTCCGGCGTGCATGAGGCTATTTATTCAATACTCATGCTGAATGGTGGCTTTCTGGCGGGTTGCACCAACCTTACCCAGTTGGATCCAGTACTTACAGGCATGCCTATACTTACGCACACCCTGAATCAGTCGGTAGATACCATGATGACCAATAGTTTTGGTTTTGGCGGCACCAATGTCAGTTTGATATTGAGCCGCTGTTCAATTTAAATTTTGTTATGTCACTATTTGCTATTTAACTAAAGGAAGTTAATAAAAATGAAAAAAATAATACTTACATCCACTGCTTTATTATTCACTGTGTTGAGTCATCAAGCCATTGCTCGCGATGATCACAACTTATACTCCATCGAAGAGGCGCTGAATACACCCGCCGCAAAAGAAAAGATTAACCCTAATATCAAGCTATATTTTGCAACGCAGTCATCTCCCAAAGTGGCCAAAGAGTTAGGTGAGTGGAAAACCAATAAAAAGACGAATGCCTTTAATAAGTCTGATAAAGAAGCCTGTCAGTGGACATTTTTAAGTGCCATTTTAGAGCTACAAGAACGCGCGACTAAAGAAGGTGGCGATGCGGTAGTCGGCATTGTCAGCAACTATAAGGACGTTGAACACAGCAGCACAACGGAATATATGTGCGGCAATGGCGCCTTAATGTCAGGCGTTGCGTTTAAAGCCAAAGTGGTCAAGTTGAAATAAGGCTAGCAAGGCTTGGTACGGGCGCATTCCGTGCCAAGTCTCAGTTAATTTAATGGTTTGAAAGCAACTGCATTGACCAATGTTTCTTCGCGTTTTTTGGGGACTGGGAACCCAAAAAATTCAAACATACCGCAGTCTGGTCTGCTCCACCATAAAAACGGCAGTGAAATTCTAGACTCTGGTAAATCAAATCCAGCGTGACGAATGATGTCGATATACTCCTCTGCTGTTTTTTGCACATGCATAGGATGTCTGAATAAATATCTGATTTGCGGCGTGTATATATAGCGCTTGGTAGACTCTGCAAATAAAAGCACGCCACCGGGTTTTAACACACGAAAGAATTCGGCCATGGCAGCTTCTTGTTCCACAATATGATGAAACGTTTGGTGGCAAAACACCATGTCAAAGGATGCGCTCTCTAAGTGCGTGTTGGCTGCATTGGCTGCGTGTAATTGTACGTTGCTGCTGCAGTGTTTCGCGGCTTTTCCAGCGCGTTCTATAATTGCCGGGTCAGCGTCCAGACCGATAATTAAACCAGGGTGAAATCGTTTGGAGAGTGCTTCAAAGGAGTATCCAAATCCACAGCCTACATCTAATATATTGGTATAGCGTCGCTGATGATTGCCTAGAAGCTTGAGCAAGTCATTCAGTGCGCGATCAAGCACACGGACTTTCCACATATTGGTTTTTAAAAACCAATCACCAAATCGTGTTTCTTTAACAAAAGGTGCGTTTAATTGCATTTTTAAATCCGATTTTTATAATTAAACACACGCACATCTCCTCTCCTAAGCGGTGTTTAACTTAGGTAGGAAAGATGTGCGCAGTATTCTTAAAACATGTTTATTTTACATGCGGATGAAAATTTTCGTGTATTTATCGTGTGGGAAAATATAGTATTGCATCGACTTTAGACGAGGAATTTGCTTTATGCATAATATTGAACACAGCAAGCGCTGGTTAGCACTGATCTTGCTTTGCTTTGGCGAGTTGATGATTGTGCTGGATACCACCATCGTGAATGTTGCTTTGCCCTCTATCCATGCAGATTTAGGCTTTACAGAAACCGCGCTGGTGTGGGTAGTGAATGCTTACATGCTCACCTTTGGTGGCTTTTTACTATTGGGTGGTAAGTTAGGTGATCTCTATGGCCCACGCAAGCTATTCTTGCTGGGTGTGACATTGTTTACAGTCGCTTCATTGGGCTGCGGCTTGGCCAACAGTCAGGAGATTTTGATTATTGCCAGAGCCATTCAAGGCCTAGCGGCTGCGGTGGTGTCTGCGGTGGCGTTATCGCTCATTATGAATTTATTTACCGCGCCGGATGACCGCGCCAAAGCAATGGGTGTCTATGGATTTGTCTGTGCTGGCGGCGGCAGTATTGGAGTGTTATTAGGTGGTGTGCTGACCGATACCTTGAGCTGGCATTGGATATTTTTAGTGAACCTACCCATAGGGATTGCCGTGTATGTGTGTTGCCTGAAATTATTGCCGGAAAGCCACACCCATGCAGCTGGAGAGCGTCTGGATATTGCGGGTGCCGTGACCATTACGTTGTCGCTGATGTTGGCGGTGTATGCCATCATCAATGGTAATGCGGCGGGCTGGTTGTCAACACAGACGCTAAGCTTGCTTGCGTTGGCAGTGTTGCTGTTTGCCGTATTTATCGTCATAGAAACGCGCGTGACGCTACCACTGATGCCTTTAGGTCTGTTTCGCTTACGTAACTTGCTGATTGCCAATATTGCCGCAGTGCTTTGGGCGGCGGCGATGTTTGCCTGGTTCTTTATCTCAGCCTTATATCTGCAATTGGTGTTGGAATATAGTGCTTTGCAAGTTGGCTTGGCATTTTTACCTTCTAATTTAATCATGGCGGCCTTTTCGCTAGGCATCTCTGCCAAACTGGTGACACGCTTTGGCATCAAACCGCCATTAGTTGGTGGCTTGTTGGTAGCTGCAGTAGGTTTATTGTTATTTGCACGGGCACCTTTGGCGGGAGATTTTATGTGGGATGTGTTGCCCGGCATGGTGTTGCTGGGCTTGGGTGCCGGTGTTGCGTTTAACCCGATGTTGCTGGTGGCCATGAGTGATGTGGATCCGGCAGATTCCGGTTTGGCATCTGGCATCGTCAATACATCGTTCATGATGGGTGGCGCCTTGGGCTTGGCTGTGTTGGCCAGTCTAGCCGCCATGCGTACAGGGCAACTGTTAGAAGCGGGCGAAATCCCCAAACTTGCACTCAATGCCGGCTATCAATTGGCTTTTGTGCTGGGCGCATCATTTGCTGCATTGGCGGCCTTACTAAGCGCCGTGTTTTTACGTACGCCAAAAACACTAGCAGATGTGAGCGTTCACTAACTTCTTTAATCGCTCGTGTAAGCGCTAGGTCTTTTGTTTGGCTTTAATCATGGCTATCATTTGGTCAAGTGCTGCTCCCCAGCCTTCTTCAAATCCCATTTGGGCATGTCTGGCACGGCTGTCTTCGTCTGTGTGCATGGCAAAGGCGGTATAGCGTGTACCATTGGCATGCGGCTCCAGCAAAATGATGCCGGTAAATAATAGTTCTGCACATTCGTGATCGGGATTGGCCTGTGGGCGTTCAACAGGACGAAAACCTGGAGCTAGTGCATTGGTCCAGACCAGTTTTTGATTGGGTACGACTTCCAAATAACAGCCTGTGCTTGGAAATTCCTGCCCTTCTGGCGAACGCATGACGGTAAAAAACGCACCACCTGGCCGCAGATCAATAGTGCAGTCTACGGTTTTCCACGGCAGCGGGCAAAACCACTGCATCAGCTGCTCCGGCTTGGTCCATGCGTCCCAAACTAGCTGGTGCGGCACATCAATCACACGCTCGAACATTAAATCCAGCGCTGGGTCATAAGTCGTAGTGTTCGTCATCACGTATGCTCCTTACTATCGATTTGGAGTACTATAAAATGAATACTGCAATTTGCACAAGGGTGATGAACTATGCAGTTAGCATGTAGATCAAAACGACATGTTACAAGCCACTTGGTGTTGATGAAACATATCGGTAAGGGGGGCGGATCATGAAATATACATTAGCGATGGTCGGGTGCATGCTGACGATGCAGGCGCAGGCTGCTATTTATATTTGCCAAGGCACAGCTCAAGCAGATGGGCGTCAGAATAAGGTCTATCAGGATAGCCCGTGTACAACGCGCACTATTGGTCAGTTAGCACATGTACCGGAGGCGCCGCTAGAAGACCAGCAACGTGTGCAAAAAAGCATTGCGGCTGCCAATGCACAATATATACAAAGAATGCAGATGTTTGAGCAAGAGCGTCAAATGGCGTTGGAAGAACAAAGGCAGAATTTAGCATTGGCAGTGGAAAGAGAGCGGTTGGCCCAATTAGAAGCGCAAGCCTTGGAGAACAGTCGCCCTGTTTTTGTTTATTGGCCGCGTGTACGGGGCCATGGCTACCGCCCCCAAAAACCATTCAATCATCAAGGCTCACATCAAGGCCGTTGGTCCGATGTTCGCCATCGCCCGGCTGGGGTTGGTGTCAGTATTGAATACAATCGTTAATCTGCAAATGCATGATGAGTGTTTGTCACCGGCGCTGTGCTAAGCTTGCGAGATGGTAGGGATTTTATTAGCAGCAGGGTTTTCTCGCAGGTTTGGCACACAAGATAAGCTGTTGCAGTGCCTGCCTGATGGTCGGCCTATCGCACTGGCGGCGGCGCAATCTTTGGTGAGTGCGGTGCCGGTTTCTGTGGCGGTGGTGCGTGAGGATAATCATGCGTTAAAAGCGTTGCTATCAGCCGCTGGTTTAGTGGTGATTGCCTGTCCGCAAGAGGCACAGGTCATGGCGGATAGCTTATCTTTTGCCGTGCGTTATGCCAGCCAGTTAACGGCAGCGCAAGATGGGTTTGTCATCGCCTTAGCCGATATGCCATATATTGCCGCTACATCCATTAAGCAAGTGATCACTACCATGCAAGAGGGCGCGGCTATTGTGGTACCAACTTATCATGGGCAGCGTGGGCACCCGGTAGGATTTTCTGCAAAGTTTGCGGATGCATTGACGCACTTACAGGGTGATCAGGGAGCACGTGCCATTATTCAGCAGCATCAAGATGAGGTATATCTACTTGCATGTGACGATGCTGGCGTTCTGTCAGATATTGATACGCCAGCCGATTTAGAAAGCGAGCGCTAGAAAAAATCAGGCGCTACAACGCAGTGCTTCAGGCATGGCAATGCCATTTTTCTGTTGCTGTGCACGTATCTGAATGAGCTCCGCAAGAATGGCAACCGCAATCTCCGCAGGCGTCCGGCTGCCAATATTCAAGCCGACCGGGCCGTTCAATTTGGCAATTTCGTACTCACTCAAATCAAACATGCGCAAACGGTCACGGCGTTTTTCCTGATTTTTGTGTGCGCCTAGCGCACCGACATAAAACGCATCAGATTTTAATGCCTCTAGTAGCGCCATGTCGTCCAGCTTAGGGTCGTGTGTCACGGCTACAATCGCGGTACGGGCATCTGGTTGTATGTCCAGCACTACATCATCCGGCATGCCATACACCCAAGTGGCGCCTTCTACATGCCATTCACTTTGCATGTCCTCGCGCGGGTCGCAAATCAGCACGTCAAACTCCAATACTTGCGCCATGCTGGCCAGCACGCTACCCAATTGGTTGGCACCAATAATCAGTAAACGCCACTGTGGCCCAAAATAACTATGAAACCAATCGCCTTCTATGCGCGGTAACCCCTCTGGCAGTACCGCTGTGATTTTGACCTGACCGCTACTCAGACAAACAGAACGCTTAATGAGCGTGCGTTGCTCAATGCCGTGCAGTAATGGGGTAAGTTGTTCAGCGCTGCTGAGCGGTTCAGCAAAAACAGTGAGGCGACCACCGCAGGGAATGCCAAAGCGTTGTGCTTCATTTTGATTCACACCATATTCAAGCACCGTAGGTGCGGTGGGTAGCTGCCCATGTTTGGCTTTGTCAGCCAAGTCATCTTCTATACAGCCGCCAGATACAGAGCCAATCAGATGACCATCATCGCGCACCACCAAAATGGCGCCGGGCAAACGTGGTGCAGAGCCCCAGGTTTGTATCACGGTGAATAAATGCGCGCTGTGACCTTGCGCTAGCCATGTCTGCGCACGGTGCAGCACTTCCCAATCAGCTGATTTCAGCATATTAGGCGAGTTGCGTGCCAATCGGTAGGGTGCGAATACGCTTGCCTGTAGCGGCAAAAATAGCATTGGTAACCGCAGGTGCGACCGGAGGTAATCCGGGTTCACCCACGCCACCCATTTTCTCAGTGCTGGGGACGATGTAGACCTCGACTTTTGGCATGTCTTTCATACGCAACACTTGGTAATCATGAAAATTAGATTGCTGGACTTGCCCGTCTTTAAACGTAATTTCACTTTGCAGGGCAGCGCCCAAGCCAAATGAAACGGATGACTGCATTTGTGCCGTGAGTGATTCCGGATTCACTGCTAAACCACAATCAATGGCCGAGATCATACGGTGTACCTTCACTTCGCCGGCGTTTACAGATACTTCTGCCACCTGTGCCACAAAGCTACCAAAAGATTCGTGCACAGCAATGCCTCTGAACACGCCTTTAGGGAGTGGTTTCTCCCAGTCGGCTTTTTCGGCTGCCAAGTTCAATGCTGCCAAATGACGCGGGTGGTCTTTCAGTAATTCACGTCTGTATTCCAGTGGATCACGTTTGGCGGCATTTGCCAGTTCGTCAATCAGGCTTTCCATCACAAAAGCTGTGTGGCTATGGCCAACAGAGCGCCACCAAAGTACGGGGATGTCTGCTTTTACAGTATGCAATTGCACCTGATGGTTAGCAATGCCTTTGAGATAAGGCGAGTCAGCAGTGCCTTCGACCGAAGTAGCGTCTACGCCATCTTTGATCATGACAGTTTCAAATGGCGTACCCAGCATGATGGATTGTCCTACGGCCGTATGTTCCCAGGCAATAGGCAGTCCTTTGTCATCCAGCGCAATATTGGCTTGGTGTAAAAACATAGGGCGGTAATAACCACCCTTCACATCATCCTCACGGCTCCATACGGTTTTGACTGGCACACCTGCAGCTTTGGCTACTTGTACAGCTTCCGATACAAAATCGGCAGCCGGGTTTGCTCGGCGGCCAAAGCCACCTCCTAAAAATAGAGTGTGAATGGTCACTTGCTCGGGTTTCAACCCCAGTATTTTAGCGGCAGCGGCTTGGTCCGTCGTTTGCATCTGGGTGCCTGTCCAAATCTCGCAAGCATCTTTGTCTATCTTCACAGTGCAATTCAGTGGCTCCATGGGCGAGTGTGCCAAATAGGGCGCAATATATTCTGCTTTCACCACGGTTTTGGCTTGTTTGAGTGCGGCTTGACTGTCGCCGGTTTTGGCAGCCACGGTGCCTGTAGTCGCTGCAAGTGCTCGGTAATCCTCTACCATTTTTTTGGAGTCTAGCCCTGCATTCGGGCCCAAATCCCAATCAATCTTCAACGCATCGCGGCCTTGTTTCGCAGACCAGTAATTGTCAGCAATCACGGCTACACCAGTCGGCACTTGTACTACATTCTGTACGCCTTTGATCTGCTTACTTGCGCTAGCATCAAAAGATTTTACTTTGCCGCCAAACACGGGAGCGCGTGCCACCATGGCCGTTTTGAGGCCTTCGAATTGTACATCTTGACCAAATTTTGCCGTGCCGTTGATTTTTGCGGCGCTATCTAATCGCTTCGTCGCTTTACCTATAATCTTCCAGTCTTTAGGGTCTTTCAACACAACGGTGGTAGGGGTTTCTAGTTTGGCCGCGGCTTCTGCTAGCTCACCATAACTGATTTTTTTGTCCGCGCTCACTACAAAGCCATTTTCGGTACGCAATGTTTCTTTGGCCACGCCTAATTCCTGCGCAGCTGCGTTGATGAGGAGCGCGCGTGTCAAAGCGCCAGCTTGGCGGTAGCGGTCAAACTCTGACCAAGTGGTGGATGACCCACCAGTGATTTGAATGCCATAAGCAGTATGCACATACTGCGGCGCAGCGCCTGCATGTTCGACTTGTATCTTGCTCCAATCGGCATCCAGTTCTTCGGCAATCAGCATCGGTAACGTCGTCCAGATGCTTTGTCCCATCTCACTGTGGGCAAGTAGGACGGTAATGGTGTTATCTGTGCCTATGCGTAGAAAAGCATTCGGCGCAGGTAACTTACTACCACCGGCATCGGCAGGTGCTTTTGTTTCACCCGGTAATAAAAAGCGCTTGGCTTGTGGAATCGCAAAGGCAATGACAAGGCCACCTGCTACCAATGCGGTGGCTTTGATAAAGGTACGTCTGGAAATATTCAATGGCGCATTCATGGTGGGTTCCTTATGCTAATTTTTCAGCAGCGGCATGAATGGCTGCACGAATACGCGGATAGGTACCGCAGCGACAGATGTTGCCACTCATGGCGGCGTCTATGTCTGCGTCTGTTGGTTTGTGATTGGTGGTGAGCAAGGCAGTGGCCGCCATGATTTGACCAGACTGACAGTAGCCACACTGTACTACGTCAATCTCGCGCCAAGCTGCTTGTACCACTTGTCCTACTTGATCTTCTTGCATGGCTTCGATTGTGGTGATTTTTTTACCCGCTGCCATGGAAACTGGTGTAATGCAGGAGCGAATCGGTTGGCCATCCAGATGTACGGTGCAGGCACCACACTGCGCCATGCCACAGCCAAATTTGGTGCCGGTCATGTGCAGCACATCCCTTAATGCCCACAGAATCGGCATGTCTTCCGGTGCATCTAGGCTTTCATCTTTACCGTTAATATTCAGTTTGATCATTGTGCGTTATCCTTTATTTTTGATTTGTCACACTTTACCTAGCATGACAAATGGAAAATTGGTCATGGCATCATAGTAAACAAGATAATCGCATAGTGTAAGCCTTCATAATATGGAATAATTTGGAATTTATAATTCCATATTTCGGATGAATTGCCATGCAAAACCAGTTAGAGATGTTGCGAATTTTTAAGGTGGTCGCAGAGTCTGCCAACTTTAAAGATGCGTCTGTGCGTTTGGGCGTGTCGCCACAATCAGTCACGCGTGCCATTAAAGAGTTTGAAGAGCAATTAGGCGAGCCGTTGTTCTACCGTAGTACACGCAATACCACTATTACTGAATTTGGCCGACAAATGGCACAAAAATGTGTCGGCGTGATTGATCAAGTGGATGCTTTGTTCGAGACGAATAAGGGCTCAGCTAAACAGAGTATCGAGGGCTCGGTCAAAATCACCATGCCCAATGCGTTTGGGCGCCAATTTCTGTTACCTGCCTTAATTGCGTTATCCCAAGAATATCCCAGTATTCAATTGGATTTAAGATTCTCTGATTTGATTGATAACGTGGTGGCTGACCAAATGGATATTGGCGTACGTGTGGGTGTGTTTGGTAATAGTCGCCATGTGGCTAGGCGGGTTAGAGATGTAAAGTTCTCTATCGTAGGCGCACCTGCACTCATTGAGCGCTATGGCACTCCTCAGCAAGTCAGTGATTTATGTCAAATGCCTTATACCGGGTTAATTGATCAGAACACTGGCAGAATGTGGCCTTGGTATTTTGCCAGTGAGCCGGAGTGTGTGCCTACCGCGCCAGTGTTTTCTACCGATGACCCAGAGGCCGAATTACAAGCAGTGCTGGCGGGTATCGGCTTTGCTCAGTTGCCAGATTTTGCATGTGCTGAGCATATACGTGCTGGAAAGTTGCTGGCTGTGCTACCAGAACAGTCGCCCAGCCCTTGGGGTGTGTATGTCTATCGCCCGCAACGTGGCCCCGTGTCTGAACGTGTCAGAGTGGTATTTGATCGTTTAGTGAGCGTACTGGCGGAGGCTAGATTGTCTTGATGTATCAAGCGGATTTAGGTGCGTACTGCGCCAAAATATGTTTGCACATGCCGTTGGCCAACTCTTCCTCGCCATAAAATACACGGCCGATATCTTCTTTGCGGAGACGTTCTGACTCATCTTCACTATGTGTTCTCAATACAATTTGAATTTCTGGCCGCAGTAATTTAGCCGTGGTGACCATCTTTCTTACGTCAATGGTATCGGGTGTGGCCACTACCAGCATAGAAGCGTTAGCAATATGTGCTTGAATCAGCACACTGGGGTCAGCCGCATTGCCAGAAACCGCTGGGATACCTGCTTTACGCAAATTTTCGACGATTTCGCGATTCTCTTCAGCTATCACAAACGGAATGTTGCTGGACAGCAGTGCGTTGGCGATACGCTTGCCTACTCTGCCATAGCCAACCAATACAATCTGCCCTTCCAGATACTTGCGTTCGGTACTCATCGGTAGTTCGGCAAATGGGTCGGTGCGCTTTTCCAAATCACTGGCAGTTTTGGAAATGTCGATGAGCCATTTCTTAAAGGGTTGGATGGCGGAGAATAGCAATGGGTTAAGCGCAATCGAAATCAGTGCTGCGGCCAAAATCAAACTCATGCCTTCTGCCGGAAGCAAGCCTAATGATAGCCCCAGCCCGGCCAAAATAAAGGAGAACTCACCAATTTGTGCCAGGCTGGCGGCAACAATCAGTGCGCTATTCAGCGGATAGCGGAAAGCCAGTGTGATGGCCATGGCTGCCAGTGATTTGCCAATGATGATTACGCCCACGGTTGCCAATACATTCAATGGTTGCTCAATAAGAATCGATGGCTGAAATAACATGCCGACCGAGACGAAAAATAGCACGGCAAACGCATCGCGTAACGGTAACGATTCTTCGGCGGCGCGATGGCTAAACTCTGATTCTCGCATCACCATGCCGGCAAAGAACGCACCCAGTGCAAATGAGACGTTAAATAACACGGAAGCACCGTAGGCAATGCCAATGGCGGTAGAGATAACCGATAAGGTAAATAATTCGCGTGAGCCAGTTTTGGCTATGTGCCACAGCAGCCAAGGCAGCACGCGCTTACCAACAACCAACATCATCAGAATAAAGCCGACCACTTGCAACAGGGTAATGCCGATGGTTTGCCATAGTGGCGTGTCAGAGGTTTCTGCAACACTGCCACCCAGCAAGCCTGCCATTGGCGGAAGCAACACCAACACCAATACGGTGAGCAGGTCTTCTACCACCAGCCACCCCACCGTGATTTTACCGTTCATGCTCTCCAGCATATTTCTGGACTCAAGCGCACGTAACAACACAACCGTGCTTGCGCAGGACAATGCTAGGCCGAATACAAGCCCTTCACCGAGTGTCCAACCCCATAGATGGGTAAGGTACATACCAAGCAACGTGGCCATCGTCATTTGTACAATCGCACCGGGGATAGCAATGCGGCGCACGGCCATGAGGTCATTGATTGAGAAGTGTAAGCCTACGCCAAACATCAGCAGCATCACGCCAATTTCAGAGAGTTGTGAGGCAATATGGACATCGGCAACAAATCCTGGTGTGGCAGGACCAATTAAAATACCCGCCACTAAATAGCCCACCAATGCAGACAGTTTTAGGCGCTCGGCAATGAAGCCAAAAATTAAGGCAAGCCCAAAGCCCGAGGCAATGGTAGAAATGAGTGTAATGTTATGTTCCATGTTTTATTATTTTCTTGGTTACACACGCATCGTAAAGATTGAGAGTAGTGCTGATAAAGATGGTACACCACAAATTAAAACGTGTAATGGGTTGTTAAAGCGGATAAGGTTGATTGCGAATAATTGGCTAAAACGCATCATGGCGATATATGTTGCTCACCATTTGAGACAAAGCAATCAGCGATTAGAGCACAGGTTGTCTCAGCAGTTCCATCACTTCTGGAATGGCTGCTCTATCAGCGTTGCTGCCGTCGCTCGTGCGTTTGGTGGCAATGCGCATATCATCATACTCAAACACGCTGAGTTTTTGAATCCCGAATTCAGTTTCCAGCGTAAAGACTTGTACGGTTTTGCGCACTTTATCTTTTTTATCCTTGCTGGGTTTGTCAGAAATTCGATAAGCCTTTTCGCTGCTCTCAAAAGGGATTTGCTGGTTGAGCAAGAAGATTTCAACTTCTTTAGCACTGTCTGCAAATAGATAAATATCGGTCTGTGCGTATTTTCCCGCGGTACCATCTAGCACGCTACCGGTCAGATGTGGATTGAATCGCTCGAATAATTGCATGGTCGCGAGAGCCGCTTTTCTCAGCTTATTTAACTCTAGCGGTTGTTCGTCTGCATTGTAGATTTCATGATACAGCCGGATTTCTTGTTCGATCTCAGCATTGCTGGGCAGTGCACCATTCTCAATCACACCAAGCTGACGCCCTGCTTTTTTTTTAGCGTAGGCAAAGTCATGAATGCCATCTTCAGCCATCATGCGAGCTGCTGCTTGAGCAATCAATTGGCGCAGTTGTTCGACATTCTCTCTTGCCATGTTTAGCGCCCAGAATTAAAAATACGGCTGAGGGGATTGCTTTCTGTCTCGCTATCGGCACTTGGTTCACGCCGTGGTTTTTCTGTTTTTTGAGCGCCATCCAGCCTGCGTTCTTCAACTGGCGCAGCACGGCTATTGGGTTGCATCGGGTTGGTAATCATGTCCATGCTATTCGGGCGCGCGTAATCCTGTTCGGTGGTGCCTTCTAAAGATGGGATATCGTAGCTTGCCGATGGCGGTGGATTTTCATGGTAAAAATATTCATCCACCCCTTCATCAAAGTCGCCAGCTAAGGTGCCATCGTCAGGGTTGATTTTGAGTTTGACGACGCCCTGCGGAATTTTATATTGGTAAATAGGTACGCCTTTTAAAGCAGATTCCATGTATTTAATCCAAATTGGCAAGGCCGCTTTACCGCCGGTTTCATCTCTACCCAGTGATTTAGGGCTGTCGTAACCCATCCAAGCCACAGCGACCTCTTTTGGGTTAAACCCTGCAAACCAAACATCCATTTGATTGTTGGTGGTGCCAGTCTTACCAGCAATATCGCTTCTACCCAGAACGTTGGCTTGTCTTGCAGTGCCTAGGTTAATCACGTCTTGCATCATGGAGGTCATGAGGAAGGCATTACGCTGATCTATGACGCGGTAAGCGGAAATATGTTTGGTTGGATCGACTGACTCAACCACGCGGCCATCGCTATCCACAATTTTACTGATTAAATACGGTTTAACCTGATAACCGCTGTTGGCAAATACCGCATAACCGGCTGCCAACTGCCATGAGGTGGTAGAACCTGCCCCCAGTGCCATGGCCAAATACGCGGGGTGATCTTTAGGATTAAATCCGAATTTTGTAATGTAGCTTTGCGCATAACGCGGACCAATTGCTTGCAATACCCGGATAGAGACCATGTTTTTAGATTTTGTCAGTGCAGTACGTAAGCGAATTGGGCCGGAATATTTGTCATCGAAGTTGTGCGGCTCCCAACTTTCACGACTGCCAACTTCTTCTGCCGAAAGTGAGAATGGTGCATCATCCACAACAGACGCGGGTGTGAATCCTTTTTCGATGGCCGCAGAATAGACAAAAGGTTTAAAGCTTGAGCCCGGCTGACGCCATGCCTGTGTGACGTGATTAAACTTGCTGCGCGTAAAATCAAAACCGCCAATCAAAGCGTTGACCGCACCGGTTTCAGGGTTCAGCGCAATCAGCGAAGCTTCCACTTGTGGCAATTGCACCACAATCCACTCACCATTTAATTTGGTTACGCGAATAATGGCACCGACTTTCACTGCCTGTGGGGTTTCCACTTTACTCAGCAGGTGTTTCTCAATCAGTTTTAAGCCTGCACCAGTGATTTCTAGGTTATCACCGGATTTAGTAATGGCAGAAATGGATTTTTTGCTGACTTGTGTGACCAACGCAGGAACAAAGCGATTGTATTCCTCAATCTCATCCAGTGCAGTCACTGCAAACGTTTTCAGGTCGCCATTGGTGTTGATTGCAATGGTTTTTTCTGGTCCGCGGTAACCATGTCTGAGTTCGTAATCAATGATGCCTTGCACTACCGCTGCGTTAGCTGCTTCTTGATTGGATTTTTTGATGGTGGTGTAGACCTTATAGCCGCTCTGGTAAATGTCTTCGCCGTAACGGTTGAACATGGAAATACGTACAATTTCCGCAACATAATCCGCACTTAGATTTTTGACTGATTTGGCCAGTTTGAATTTTAATTTGGTATTCATGGCCTTATCAAATTCGTTTTGCTGGATAAAGCCATAACGCAACATGTCTCGCAATACTTCGTTCTGACGTACCATTGCGCGTTTCTCATGCGTATATGGATTGTAGCGAGAAGGTGCTTTAGGCATGCCCGCCAATAGCGCCGCTTCAGCCAAATTCAGGTCTTTCAGTTGTTTACCAAAATACACCTGAGAAGCAGCAGCAAAGCCATACGAGCGCTGGCCCAAATAAATCTGATTGAGATATAGCTCAAGAATCTGATCTTTGCTGATAGTTTTCTCAATTTTGATGGCCAGCAAGGCCTCTTTGATTTTGGTGATCATGTCACGCTTGCCACCGGGTTGGCTAAAGAAGTTTTTAGCCACTTGCATGGTAATGGTACTGGCACCTTCATGGCTCACCCCCATCACGTTATTGCGGATAGCGCGGACGATGCCTTTGGTATCAATGCCGTTATGTTGATAAAAGCGGCGATCTTCAATGGCAAGTACTGCATCTTTCATGGAAGCGGGTACATTCTCAATTTTGACAAATGCGCGCCGCTCTTCGCCGAACTCACCAATCAATGCGCCTTCAGCCGAGTAGATTTTAAGTGATAGCTTGGGGCGATAGTTGGTTAGGATTTCTAAAGAAGGAAGTGTCGGATAGATAATAGAAACAGCAAGAGCTGTTAATGCAGTTAACACTAGGGTGCCAACAACGACAAACAAAATTAAAAAATGCCACCACTTTTTTGGGCTCATAAACTGCTTCTTGAGTTGAAACTGTATCTAGTTCTGTAATTGTAATGCAATTTAGCAATTTTAGACTGTAGCAAATTGTTAACACTTTCACAAAAAAACCATAATTAAACTTTGCTTAGAAATAAATTGCTTTACACTGCATAATGTTGTTGTTAGGATTTAATGTAAATTATTGCAATTGTTCGTAACTAACGATAAATGAAAGGGAATTTCAATTTGAAATTCGACTTTTTTAACGATAAAACCCCTCCGCTGATTGGCGTTGATATCAGTTCATCTGCCGTCAAGATGGTTGAATTGTCCTCAAGTGCAAAAGGCGTTTATCGATTAGAAGGCTATGCTGTAGCCTCTATTGCGAAAGACGCAATTGTTGAAGGCAATATCAGTGGGTTGGAACAAGTGTCCGAATCTGTTCGACTTGCTTGGAAACTGCTGAACAGCCGAGAAAAGCGTGCTGCCTTAGCATTGCCTTCCGCCGCAGTGATTACTAAAAAAGTGCTGATGCAATCTGGGCTCCGTGAAGATGAGATGGAGTCTCAGGTGGAAGCTGAAGCCAATCAGTACATCCCATTCTCGTTAGATGAAGTCAATATTGATTTTCAAGTCATCGGTCCCGCTATCAATAGCCCGGATGAAGTTGAAGTGCTGATTGCAGCTTCCCGCAAGGAAAAAA
>Ga0123398_1007391_pt1 | contig 40848 bp, 41 predicted proteins | sample T5LHNO3metaT_FD_89926 | JGI IMG/M metagenome (GOLD analysis project Ga0123398, IMG submission 89926) | Methane-oxidizing artificial microbial communities from Washington, USA to study methane cycling - T5-LHNO3 metaT (Metagenome... | ecosystem: Engineered > Modeled > Simulated communities...
TGAAGATGTTCTTCGATCACTTCACCGACAAGGCGCGCGAGGAGGAAGCGATCAAATCGCTCAAGGTCGACGTCGCCGCCGAAGCGGAAGCCAATGCGCGCATCGTCTGCGACGAGGAAGCGATCGAGTCGGCGTGACCCCCTCTCTCCGCGAAGCGCGGGGATTGATTTCACCTTAATGGGAAATAAAACGCATGATCATTGGTTCTCTCGCGCTTGCCGCCGCTGGCGCGTTCACCGGCGCGTCTCTCTACGTCAATTATGTCGAGCAGCCGGCGCGGCTCGCCTTGACCGACGAGGCTCTCATCAAGGAATGGGAGCCTTCCGACCATCGCGGCTTCATTGTGCTCGCGGGACTGGCGGCCCTTGCCGCCTTATTCGGCTTCGTCGCCTATCGCGAGTTGGAGGACGTCCGCTGGGCGCTGGGGGCGCTCGTCATTCTGGCGTCATGGCCTTACACCTATTGGGCGATCGTGCCGCTCAACAACCGCATTCTCGGGCTCATCAGCGCCGACGCCGCGCATGAGGCGCGTCAGGTGATCAATCTGTGGGGCAAGCTCGAAATCGGCCTTACCGCGATCGGCGCTCTCGCCATCGCGATCTTCGTCTGGGCGGCGAGCTGACGCGCGATCCGCTCGTGGAGCGGCTCCGGCGCCATTCTTGAAGAGCGGCATGCATGACTTATGATCTCGTGGTGATTGGCAGCGGACCGGGCGGCTATGTTTGCGCCATCCGCGCCGCGCAATTGGGCTTGAAGACCGCCATCGTCGAAAAGGACGCGACCTATGGCGGAACTTGCCTGAATGTCGGCTGCATCCCCTCCAAGGCGCTGCTGCACGCTTCCCATATGTTCGAGGAGGCTGGTCACGGCCTCGCGCCGCTCGGCGTCATCGTCGACGCTCCGAAGCTCGATCTTCCGGCGATGATGAAGCACAAGGCGGACACGGTCGGCGCGAATGTCAACGGCGTCGCCTTCCTCCTCAAGAAGAACAAGGTCGACGCCTTTCGCGGCGTGGGCCGCCTCGCCGGCGCCGGCAAGGTGGAAGTGACGGGACCCGACGGCGCGGTTCAAACGATCGAGGCGAAGAACATCGTCATCGCCACCGGCTCCGCCGTCGCGCCGCTGCGCGACGCTGCGGGCGCGGAAATCCCGATCGACGAGAAGGTCGTGGTCTCCTCGACCGGCGCGCTCGCGCTGGAGAAGGTTCCGCAAAAGCTCGTCGTCATCGGCGCGGGCGTCATCGGGCTGGAGCTCGGCTCGGTCTGGCGGCGCCTCGGCGCGGAAGTGACGGCGATCGAATATCTCGACCGCGTGCTGCCGGGCTTCGACCTCGAAATCGCGGCGCGCTTCCAGAAAATTCTTGAAAAGCAGGGCTTCGCCTTCAGGCTCTCCTCCAAGGTCACGGGCGTGACGCGGGAGGGCGCGGGCGCGGTCGTTTCCTATTCCTCGGTGGACGGCGCGGCTTCCGATAAGATAACCGCCGATGTCGTGCTCATCGCCACGGGCCGCATTCCCTATACGCAGGGGCTCGGGCTCGAAGAGGCGGGCGTCGCCCTGGAGCGCGGCCGCGTCGTCATAGACGAGCATTTCGCGACCAATGTCCCCGGCGTCTACGCCATTGGCGACGTCGTGCGCGGGCCCATGCTCGCGCACAAGGCCGAGGACGAAGGCGTCGCCGTCGCCGAAATTCTCGCGGGGCAGGCGGGGCATGTGAATTACGACGTCATTCCCGGCGTCGTCTACACCTCGCCCGAGGTCGCCTCCGTCGGCATGACGGAGGAAGAGGCCAGAGCGAAAGGCCTCGACCTCGCCATCGGCAAGTTTCCGTTCTCGGCGAATGGCCGGGCCCGCTCCATGCGCGAGACCGAGGGCTTCGTGAAATTCATCGCCGACGCCAGGACGGACCGCGTGCTCGGCGTGCATATTCTCGGCGCCGGCGCCGGCGAGCTGATCGCCGAGGCCGCCGTGCTGATGGAGTTCTCGGGCTCCTCCGAGGATCTCGCCCGCACCTGCCACGCCCATCCGACGCTGTCGGAAGCGATGAAGGAGGCCGCGCTCGCCGTCGCCAAGCGCGCGATCCATATCTGATACTGATGATTTCGTCTGAGGCGTTGCCGACGAAGCAATCTAGCGCCGCAATAGCTGCTGCTGGATTGCTTCGCCTTCGGCTCGCAACGACGCCGCGAGCAGCGTAGCGAAGCACGTCATGCGGAAACGTATCATTCGCAAATCGCGTAGCCGAAGCAGAAATCCTGCTCGGCTTCGGCCGCCGATTTGAAGAAGGACGATGCGCTGGCGAAGCTCGCCGCCAGCAAAAACAGGATCACTCCGAATAAAGCGGATTTGTTCATTGCTTCCTCCCCGCCCTCTCGCGCCTCAAAATAAGCGTGCGCAGAAAATATGGAGGAGCTGGCGGGTCGCCGCTCAGTGTTCGGCCAAGCCCCTCTGGCGGAGTAAACGCCGCTCAAGCGTTCTCGTTCCTGGAAAATTCCAAAGCCGCATTTATTTGCAGATCGCATAGCCGAAGCAGAAGTCGCTCGGATCGGCATGCGCGCTCGTCACGACGTAAGCGCCGGCGCCCGCGAGCTCGAGCGCAAGAATGATGAAAACCGCGAGGATCGCGCCAAGGCCCGCCGTCTGTCTCATGTGAGTCTCCCCTCTCATCGTCGCCGCTCGTCGGCGAATGTCGCGAGATTAGGGGGAACCGGAAGAAGCCGGCGGTGCGGCCGCGCACATGGAGGAACATCGACGGAAATGGAAGAGCCCCCTCCCGCAACATGGGAGAGGGCTCTTCGACAGGCGGGACCCGGAAGCGTCAGATGACGAGCACCTTCGTGCCGACCTTGACGCGATTGTAGAGGTCGATCGCGTCGATGTCGCGCATGCGGATGCAGCCCGAGGAGACGGCCTGGCCGATCTTCTCCGGCTCGTTGGTGCCGTGGATGCGATAGAGCGTGTCCTTGCCGTTCTGATAGAGATAAAGGGCGCGCGAGCCGAGCGGATTGTCGGGGCCGCCCGGCAGGCCGCCGGCGTCGGCCGTCGGCTGCAAATGCGGCCAGCGCTCCAGCATGTCCTTTGGCGGAATCCAGCGCGGCCATTCCTGCATGGCGCCGACATAGGCGCGGCCGGTCCAGCCCATGGCGTCCTGGCCGGTGGCGACGCCGTAGCGCACCGCCTTGCCGCCCGGCATGACGTAATAGAGGAAATGCGCCTTGCTATCGACGATGATCGAACCGATCGGCTCGTCCGTCTTGTAGTCGATGAGATAGCGGTCGAATTCCGAGCTGACGTCAGCCCTGGGCGCAAGCGCCATGAACTCCGCATCGCGGCCGGAGAGCTTGGGATCCGGCAAATGGGAGCCGCTGTAGCAACCGGCGAGAGCAAGCGCCGACAACGCCGTTACGAATAAAAGCCTCGAATGCATCACAAACGCTCCTTTCCGCCGCAGGACAGGTCTTGGCAAAGGCTTACCACGAACATGCCCGAGACAATCCGCCTCAGCGCCACGCAAGCGCCAATATTCTCTAGGTGTTGCCGGGGCGCCACGGGATCGGCGCGGGCAAAATCGAGGCGCTGCGCGCGCAAGGCGCTTGACGTCTTTCATTTTTCATAGACATGAGCCAGAAAACGGCGGAAATGGAACGCGGGCCGCAAAAAGGCGGCCGACCGAGCGGCAATCCGGTGAAAACCCTCCTTTTCACGCATGCGAGCGGTCTCGATCACGAGATGGGCCCCGGCCATCCCGAGCGGCCCGACCGTCTACGCGCGATCGAGCGCGAGCTGGAGGCCGAGCGTTTCCGGCCGCTCGAACGCGTGGTCGCGCCAAGCGCGCCGCTCGACGCCTTGCTGCGCGTTCATCCCCAGGCCTATCTCGACGCTTTGGCGGAGGCGCAGCCCCGGGAGGGTTATGCGGCGCTCGATTGCGACACGGTGATGTGCCCCAAGACGGTCGACGCCATCCTGCATGCCGCCGGCGGCGGCGTGGCGGCCGTGGACGCGGTCATGAGCGGCGCCGCGGATACGGCCTTCGTCGCGGCGCGCCCGCCGGGGCATCACGCCAGCGCGCATAATCCGATGGGCTTCTGCTTCGTCAACAATGTCGCCGTCGCCGCGCGGCATGCGCTGGCGGCCCATGGCGCGGAGCGCGTCGCCATCGTCGATTTCGACGTCCATCACGGCAACGGCACGCAGGACATCTTCTGGTCGGAGAAGCGCGTGCTGTTCTGCTCGACGCATCAGGCGCCCTTCTATCCCGGCACTGGCGGCTATAACGAGACGGGCGAGCACGACACGATCGTCAACGCGCCCTTGCTCGCGGGCTCGACGGGAGACGCCTTTCTGGAGGCCTTGATCGACCGCATCCTGCCGCGGCTGCGCGACTTCGGGCCGGACCTGATCCTCATCTCCGCCGGCTTCGACGCTCATGAGCGCGATCCGCTCGGCGGCCTGCGCTTCACCGAGCGGGATTTCGGCGAAGCGACCAAGCGCCTGATGGACGTCGCCGACAAAAAATGCGGCGGCAGAATCGTCTCGCTGCTGGAAGGCGGCTATGATCTCGAAGGTTTGAGCCGCAGCGTGGCGGCCCACGTTCAGGCGCTGATGGGCGCTTGATCCGGGACGGCCGGAAAGGAAAAAGCCGCACGCCCGAAGGCGCGCGGCTTTTTCGAAACAACGGCCGATCGGGGCTTGCCCGCGCGCCTCAACCCTGGCGGGCCTTGTAGCGCTTCTGGACCTTGTTGATGACGTAGACGCGGCCCTTGCGGCGCACGATCTGGTTGGCGCGGTGGCGCGAACGCAGGGATTTCAGAGAGTTGCGGACTTTCATCGACCTATCCTCGGCAATAGCACACTGGCCGGGATAACGCCCAGCGCCTCGTTGGCCGCGCATATGCCAAATTTTGCGCCGACGATCAAGTCGAAACCGCCCATCCGCGCGCGCTCTAGAACAGAATATTCGCGAAAACCCGAATATTCGCCCCCGGCATCGGCGCCTGATCCTTGCGGTAGGAGACGCTGTTGCGAATGTCCTGGTTGAGAAGGTTGTTGCCGGCGACGCCTATGGTCATCTCGCGCCCGACCGGACCGCCGGGCGCGAAGACCATGCGGTAGCTTACTTCCGCCTTGAGCAGGTCATAGCCTTTGGTCGGCGTCTCGCCGGTCTCGGCGATGTTGTTCTGCGCGAAGGCGTGCAGCAAATTGATCCGCGCCAGCCAGTTGGCGTCGCGCCAGAAAAAGCCGCCGCCGAGCCTGACCGGCGGAATGCGCGGGACATTGCCGCCGCCCGTGAAGCTCGCCCGCACCACGTCGAACTGGTTCTCGACGCCGAAGGTTCCGCCGGCGATCTCCGCGGCGTCGAACTGGCTCTGGAATTCGCCGCCGCGGAAGACGGCGTTGCGTTGCGTGTACAAGGCCTGGGCGAGATCGCCCCCTTCGCCCGAGGGCGTGCAGCTTTCGAATGTCGTCTCGCAATTCTGGCCGGTGAGATTGCGGAAGATGAAGCCGTCAAAGCGCGTGTAGAACAGGCTCGCCTCGAAGCGGAGGGGTCCGACCGCGCGACGCAGGCCGAGTTCCACCGTCTTCGCGGTTTCGACGCCGAGATTGGGATTGCCGACGTCGAAAGTGCCCGTCGCGTCGTGGGGACCGCGCGAGAGCAGTTCCGGCGCGCGCGGCGCACGCTCGACATATTGCGCGGTGAGGCTCGCCACCATCTGTTCCGGCAGATTCTGCAAAAAGCCGATAGCGCCGCTCACCGGCGTGAAATGCCGATTGCGCGGAACGGCGAGCGTCGGATCGACCAGATGATCCGGCGTGGAGCCCGTCACCTGCGCATGTTCGATGCGTCCGGCGAGCTGAAGGCGCTGCGCCTCGTTGAAGACGAATTCGTTGAACAGGAAACCCGCGACGCTCTTCGTCCGGTTCGGGTCGAAGAGCCCGCCATCCGCGCCCGGCGCCGTAAGGCTCTGATGCGTCCCCTGAAAGCCGAAAGAGGTCTTCAGCGTCGCGAAAGGAAGCGCGATGGGCTTTAGCTGCGTCTCGACGCGCGCCTCCAGCTCCTTGTCCGTGAAGGTCTGCTGAACGCCGTCGACGCCGTCTTCGTTCCCCAATTCGTCATGCTTGTAGTCGGTCAGCCCGACCCAGAACCTGATTGTCTCGACATAGGCCGATTGCGGATGCGCTTCGCCCTTCCCGGCGATGCGAGTCTGGCGCATGTCGATCCGCGTATCGGCCGCCGCCGGCTCAATGCCGGGAATGTGATAACGGCTGCCAAACTGCGCGACCGAGAAGCCGACATAGCCGGCTTCGAAGAGATAAGTCGCGCCGAGCGAGGCGGCGCCCATGCGCATGGCGGAATTGGGCTGCCGGCCGCCATAAACCGGCGGCGGCGGATCCGGCGGGTAGAGATAGGGATAGGCCGGAATGCGATAGTCGCTGGCGCGCCGTCCCGTCACGTCCGCGTGGACGAGGAAATTCCCATGTCCGGCGTCGAGCATGGTCGCGTTTTCGAGCGCGCTGTCGACGGTCGAGACCGCCGCGCGCGTCTCGACCCTGGCGCAGCCGGCGTCCCTGAACCGCGCGACGTCGTCGCAGGGCGGCTTGTCGGGAATGCGGTTGTTCGTGACGTTCACGACGCCGCCGATCGCCTGCGACCCCCAGCGCAGCGCCGCCGGGCCGCGCACCACCTCGACCTGATTGGCGCCGAGCGGATCGAGCGGGACGCCGTGATCCTCGCCCAGCTCCGAAACGCCGCTCGCGCCGACGCCATTCTCCTGGATGCGCACGCGGTAATTGTCGAGGCCGCGCACGATCGGCCGGCTCGCCGCGCCCGGCGCATAGCTCGATCCGGTGACGCCGGGCTTCGAGAACAGCAGATCGCCGAGCGTCGACGCCGGCGCCCGTTGCAACTCCTCCGTCGGGATCGCCAGAACAGTCCCGAACTGGTTTGCGACGATCGGAAGCGCGCCGCGCGGCGAGGGCTCCTCGCCCGGCCGCGCCTCGGGCGCCGCAGCGATCTGTCGGATCGGCCCCGGCGCGGGCGCGCGCGCATGTTCCACGCTCTTGCCGGAACGATGCGCGAACGTCTTCGCCCGCCCAATGTCGATCGTCGGGAGAGACTGCTGGGCAAAGGCCGCGCCGGGGGTCGCCGCCAGAAGCATGATCGAGAGCGCCAGAGGTCGGGAGGTCGTCACAGGATGAGCCCATATTTCGAGGGAGACGTTATGTTATATCATAACACCCTCTCGCGCGCAAGATTACTTTCATACTAACATAGTATGATTATCAGGCGATGCGAACTGTCTAAGCCTGCCGAAAAGCATTCCATCCCGCGGCGCGGAGCTGGCAAGCGGGGCATTCGCCGCAGCCATGGCCCCAGTCGAAGCGCCTGCCGCGCTCGCCGAGATAGCAGGTGTGGGTCTCCTCGACGATGAGCGAGACGAGCGCCTCGCCGCCGAGTTCCCGCGCGAGTTTCCAGGTCGCCGCCTTGTCGATCCACATCAGCGGCGTATGGATTTCCAGATCCATCGCCATGCCCAGCTTCAGCGCGCGGTTCAGGGCGCGGATCGTCTCGTGCCGGCAATCGGGATAGCCGGAATAATCGGTCTCGCACATGCCGCCGACGAGATCGGCGATCCCGCGCCGATAGGCGAGCGCCGCCGCGAAGGTGAGAAAGAGCAGATTGCGCCCCGGCACGAAAGTCGTGGGCAGGCCGTCGTCGCGCAGCGCGATTTCGACGTCGCGCGTCAGCGCCGTATCGGAAATGGCGCCGAGCGCTTCGATCGAAATCGTGTGATCCTCGCCGAGCCGCGCCCGCCAATCGGGAGAGATCGCCGCCAGCTCCTCACGCAGGACCGCGCGTCTTTCGAGCTCGACGCGGTGACGCTGGCCGTAATCGAAACCCACTGTTTCGACCCGCGCGAAACGGGAGAGCGCCCAGGCCAGACAGGTCGTCGAATCCTGTCCGCCCGAGAAGAGCACGAGCGCCGAGGCGTTCTCTTTTTGATCGGAAGCCATGGCGGCTCGCCTGTTGGAGAAGGATCGCGCGCAGAGCAGGCGCAGCGCTTTTCGTCATTCTACGACGGCGCCCGGAACCTTCAAGCGCGATGCGCCTGATACGATTCCCGCCGGATCACTTTGCGACGATGCTGGCGCCGTCATTGCGCGGAGCATATGGCGAAGTCGGGTATACCCGACTTCGAGTATGGCAAAGTCGGGTATACCCGACTTCGAGTATGGCAAAGTCGGGTATACCCGACTTCGAGTATGCGACGAAGCAAGCCAGGGGCGTCATCACGGCGCTGGATTGCTTCGCTCCGCTTGCAATGACGGCGCACGAGAATGAATCAAACGGAAACCGGTATGACAGGCCCGCGCTTCGGGGCGTGAGCGTAGGCGGAAAAAAACACCTGCACGAAATTTGTGCGCCCTATCGCGCAAGGCGGAACGCCTTTTAGAAAGGATTGTCTCGAAAGACCTTTCGATCCCGTCGTGACGCGCGCGAGCTTCGGCCCGCGCGCCGGCCGGCCGCATTTCGCGTCCGCCGGCATTGCCGAAGCCCAGGCACAATACAGATTAGAGCTAGAAACTGTCGAGCAGTCGCCAGGGAGGCGAAAATGGAACGACACACATACCGAGGCTTCGCGTCGATGGATCATGAGAAGCATCTGGAGATCGCGCGAAAGGGCGGCAGGTCCGTTCCGGCTGCAAAACGCAGCTTCTCACAAAATCACGACCTCGCCGCGCAAGCGGGACGGAAAGGCGGACAGAGCGTCGCGGCGAAGGACCGCAGCTTCTTCCGCGACCGTACGCTCGCCGCCAAGGCCGGCCGCAAGGGCGGCCACGCGTCGCACGGACAGCGGGCGCAATAGCCGCCGCACGTCGACCCGCCCCCGTCGCCGCTTTTCGTCAGGCGGCGGGGCGCTGGCGCGCTGGCATGTCGAATTTCGGCAAGGCGTTCATCACGCGTTGAGGCGGGAAGACGACAATGGCGTCCGTGCCTTCGCGCACCTTCGACTTCAGCATGAAGTGGCCGCCATGCAGCTCCACGAGACCCTTTACGATGGGCAGGCCGAGGCCCGTGCCTTCGTCGGCGTTTTTCTGCGCGAGCGCGCCGCGGCCGAAGGATGACATCACCACGGCGATTTCGTCTTCCGGGATGCCCGGGCCCGTGTCCTTGATCGCGATATACTGGCCGCCCGCGCTGGTCCAGCCGACCTTTAAAGTCACCTGACCGCCCTGGGGCGTGAATTTGATGGCGTTGGTCAGAAGGTTCAGGATCACCTGACGCACGGCGCGCTCGTCGGCCCAGATGCGCGGCAGGCTCGGTTCCACGGACTCGATGAGCCTGATGTCGCGTTTCTGGGCGCGGATCGTCAGCAGGTGCCGGCACTCCTGCGCGATATTGACGAGCGAGACGCTTTCTTCCTTCAGTTCGTAGCGGCCCGCCTCGACGCGCGACAGGTCGAGGATTTCATTGATGAGCATCAGCAGATGCTGGCCGCTCGAATGAATGTCGTTCGAATAATCGCGATAGGCCGGATTGGCGTGCGGGCCGAACAGCTCGCCCTTCAGCACTTCCGAAAAGCCGAGAATCGCGTTGAGCGGCGTGCGCAGTTCATGGCTCATCGTGGCGAGAAAGCGCGATTTGGCGAGATTGGCCTCCTCCGCGCGCCGCCGCGCCTCGTCCATATTGGCGTTCGCCTGCTCCAGCTCCGCGATCAGCTCATTTTTCTCCGCGCGGAAGAACAGGCTTTCCGAGGCGAGCTGGTGGAAGCGCCTCGCCAGGACGTAGAAGAACACCTGCGTCGCCACGACCGCCGCGAGCAGCGCGAGGTAAGTGTCGCCGCCGTCGCGATTGACGTAGGAAATATAGGCGATGGCCGTCAGCGAGCCGGGCGCGATCGCGGCGTAGACCGCGGCCGGTATCGTCGCGGTGACCATGGCGTTGAAGGCCGACGACAAAAGCAGCGTCACGATGACGAGCGTGCGCGCATTGGGGTCCTTCACGCTGAGCAGCATCGCCGCGACGCCGGCCCAGACGAGCCCGTGAACCAGCTCGGCGCCGACGAATTTGGTGCGCCATTGCTTGACCGTCACCTTCTCGTCCTCGAGAGACTGAAGATTCTGGGCCGTTCCGTAGCAAAGGATGAGGCTCGAAAAAGCGAGCACGAGCCAGATGACGACCCTCTGGCTCGGCATCCAGTAGAGCGCCAGGAGCGACATCATCAAAATGAGCGCCACCGCCGAGACAGCGGAATTGATCCGCGTCTCCGCATAGGCGCGCAACAATTCGAGATCGGCGCCGCGATGCCCGGTGTCCGAGGTGGTCAGGCGCTCGCGCGCCTGCCGCACCCGGGCGCCGAGGCGACGCTTCTGCGTCGCCGTCTGCGGATCGAGGCCGCGGCCACGCTCGATCATTTCGGCGGTGACTTCACTCATTCTTCACATGCACGCAGGACGGGAACTCAACAGAAACCGATAGAGGAGATAATTGCCGTTGAAACATTAACAGCCCACTCACAAATCGCCACGATTTCGACCATATTCACGATCTTCGATCCGTGAGGAAGACATGCTGCTCTATGACTCGCCGCTCGCGCCAAATCCCAGGCGAGTCCGCATTTTTCTCGCCGAGAAGGGGGTTTCGATCCCGACGCGCAAGATCGACCTGATGGCGCTCGACCATATGCGATCCGATTATGCGCGCATTAACCCTTTGCGGACCGTTCCGGCGCTCATTCTCGACGACGGCGCGGCCCTGACGGAGACCGTCGCCATCTGCCGCTACATCGAATGGCTCCATCCCGATCCGCCGCTTTTCGGGCGCGACGGCCGCGAGCAGGCCTTTGTCGAGATGTGGCAGCGGCGCATGGAGTTCGCGCTGTTCCAGCCCGTCGCCTTCGCTTTCCGCCACAGCCATCCGAGACTGGCGGTTCTGGAAAAGCCCCAGTTTCCGGAATTCGCGGCGGTCCAGCGCCCGCGCGCGGTCGAGGCCATGCGTTTTCTGGACGGCGAACTGGCCGACCGCGCCTTCGTCGCCGGCGACGCCTTCACCATCGCCGACATCACCGCCTTCGTGGCGCTGGAGCTCACCAAGCTCGCGCGCGTCGAGATTCCAGCGGATTTGCCCCATCTCGCCCGTTGGCGGGCGGCGGTCGGGGCGCGCCCGAGCGCGAAAGCCTGATGGCGCGCGACTTGGCAAAGAATTTGGCGAAGAATCTGGAGGCGCTCTCGGCGGAAATCCGCGCCTGCCGCCATTGCGCCGAGGCGCCCGCGCCCCTGCCCCATGCGCCGCGCCCCGTGCTCCGCGTCTCCGCCACCGCGCGGCTCCTCGTCGCGAGCCAGGCGCCGGGCAATCTCGTCAATCAGACCGGCATTCCCTTCAACGACCCGTCCGGCGAGCGGCTGCGCGACTGGATGGGCGTCGACCGGGAAACTTTTTACGACGTCTCCCGCATCGCCATCGTTCCCATGGGCTTCTGCTTCCCCGGCAATGACGCGACGGGCGGCGATCTGCCGCCCCGCCCGGAATGCCGGAAATTGTGGCACGATCAGCTCTTCGGGGCGCTGCCGCAGATCGAGACCGTGCTGGCGATCGGCCGCTATGCGCAGGACTATCACTTCGCCCGGCTCGGCCATACGCTGCCCAAAGGCGCGAGCGTCGCGCAGACGGTCGCGCGCTGGCGGGAATTTCAGGGCGCCAGGCCCCTGATCTTCCCCCTGCCCCACCCTTCCTGGCGCAACACCGGCTGGCTGAAGAAGAATCCCTGGTTCGAGGCCGAGATTCTGCCCGCGCTGCGGGCCGAGGTCGCGCGGCTCGTCAAAAAATGAGAGAAAAGCGGCGTGAGCACGGTTTACGTTGGAGACGAACGCCGCCGGGTCGCCTTCGGCAATGACCGGCCCTTGGCGCTGATCGCCGGCCCCTGCGCGCTCGAGAGCCGGGAGATGGCGCTCGACGTCGCGGGCGAGTTGGCCCTGCTTTCCGATCGGCTCGGAATCGGCGTCGTCTTCAAGGCCTCTTTCGACAAGGCGAACCGCACGAGCGGCGCGGCCAAGCGGGGCATCGGGCTCGACGCCGCCCTGCCGATCTTCGCCGAGATAAGGGAAAAAACCGGCCTGCCGGTCACGACGGACGTGCATGAAAGCTGGCAATGCGCGCCGGTCGCCGAGGTCGTGGATCTTCTGCAAATCCCAGCCTTCCTCTGCCGGCAGACCGACCTCATCGTCGCGGCGGCGCGGACGGGACGGCCGGTCAACATCAAAAAAGGACAGTTTCTCGCCCCCTGGGACATGATCCACCCGCTCGATAAAGCGCGGGCGGCGGGGGCCTGCGGCGTGCTCGTCGCCGAGCGGGGCGCGAGCTTCGGCTATAATGCGCTCGTCGTGGACATGCGCGCCCTGCCGATCCTCGCCGAGACCGGCGCGCCGGTCGTCTTCGACGCGACGCATGCCGTGCAGCAGCCGGGCGGGCGCGGAGCGTCGTCCGGCGGCGAGCGGCGCTTCGTGGCGACTCTGGCGCGGGCGGCCGTGGCGGTCGGCGTCGCGGGGCTCTTTGTCGAGACCCATCCCGACCCCGACGCCGCCGTCTCGGACAGGGAGACGCAGATTCCATTGCGGGAGCTGGGAGCGATGATCGAGGATCTGATGGCCTTCGACCGTCTGGCGAAAAAAGGCTTCCCGCGCGCCCGCGCGTAAGCGAACGCCCTCAGCGCGTTTCAACGAGCGTCGGCGCCGGCGCGTCGGAATAATCGGTCAGCCAACCGACCGCTATGATCACGAGACCCATGGCCGCGAAGAAGGCGAATGCGGGTTGGACGCTGTGAAAATCTGGGAGAAAGGCGATGACCAGCAGAGCCGGGCCGACGATCCTCTCCACCCAGCCATGGATCGAGAATGGCAGCCGGCGAATGAGCCCGAGCGGAAAATCGGTGATGAGCGTCATGGCGAGATGCACGGCGGCCAGCAGCCAGGCGAGCAGGGCGGGAACTCCGCCGAAGCCGAGAACGGCCGGCGCGGCCAGAAACAGAATCACCGTCAGATAATCCAGATAGCCATGCGCGAGCGGCGTGATGCGTTTCATGATTTTTCCCCTCGATCGGAGCGGATGATGCGAAACGCTTAGGACCTCGCGCTTTTCCTGTCTGTCATCCCGATTACAGAGCCGGCGATTTTCCTGCCGACGCCGATCGGAGGGCGGCGTGGTTGACGCAAATCAGGTCGCGCCGGTAATCGAGCGCGCCGCGGCGTCGCAAGGCGCTCATGATCTTGGCCACGACAGGCCGGGTCGCGTGGACGAGGTCGGCGATGTCCTGCTGGGTGAGCGGGATTTCCAGGGAATAGCCATGCGCGCAGGGCGCGCCGAACATGAGCGCCAACTCGTAAAGCGTCTCGACGATCCGCACTTCGACCGTCTTCGTCTCGCGGTCGATGAGCTTGCGCTCCGCCCGCTCCCGGCCCGCCTCGAGCCCGGCGTTGAGAAAGGCCGCGAAACAGGGATCGTCGCCGACGAGGCGGGCGACCTCCGCCGGCGCCAGCCTGACGAGGCGGACCTCGCCGATCGCCGTCGCGGCGCAGTTCGACGTCTTGGCCGACGAGACGCTGCCGAACAGGCTTTCCGGCCCCAATACGGCGATCGTCAGTTGGCGGCCCTGATCGGTGACATGCGAAAGCTTTACGGCGCCGCTCAGCAGGCAAAACAGTCCGGCGAGTTCGTCTCCCTGCGCGTGGATCGTCTCCCTATCGCGACAGGCCATGACGAGCAGCGACGGCGCGAGCCGCCGCCATGCCGCAATTCTCTCTTCCGCCGGCATAGGTCCCGCTCCGAAATCCAGGGCCGCATCGCGGGGTCATTTGTCACCCCCGCCCCCGATAGGGCGGCACGCCCTGATCCGGCAGCCACACCCCCTCGGGCGGCGTCCCGGTCTGCCAGAAGACGTCGATCGGGATGCCGCCGCGCGGATACCAATAGCCGCCGATCCGCAGCCATTTCGGCTTCAGGGCCGCGACGAGGTCGCGGGCGATCCGGATCGTGCAATCCTCGTGGAAAGCGCCGTGATTGCGGAAGCTCCCGAGATAGAGCTTCAGCGACTTCGACTCGACGAGCCAGTCGCCGGGGACGTAATCAATGACGATATGGGCGAAGTCCGGCTGGCCGGTCACCGGGCAGAGCGAGGTGAATTCCGGCGCGGCGAAGCGCACGAGATAGGCCGCATCCTTGTGCGGATTGGGCACGAGGTCGAGTTCGGCGTCGTCCGGCGAAGCGGGCAGCGGCGCCTTCTCGCCGAGGAGAAGGGCGCCTTCACGAGTCTTGGTCATGGGGCTAAAGATAACGCCCCGCCGCGCCCGTCAAGCGATCAGGGATCCCGGTCGTCCGCGCATTCGCCGGTGCGCAGCGTGATCGGATGCGCCGTCATCCAGCCGGAGAGGAAGCGGTTGTCGTCCGCCTTCAGCGCCGCCAGCATTTCGGCGCGGATGATCTCCAGCCATTTCTGCCGCCGGTCGGGCGTGTTCATCTCGGCGGGCACGCCGAGGTCGATCGCCTTTACCGCAAATTGGAACGGCATGGTGTGCCAGAAGGCGACGGCGCCGCCGCCCTGCATGGCGGCCACCGCCGCTTCCGGCGTCCCGGCCAGCTTCTCCTGTTCGGCGAGGGGCACGGCGTCCGGCTTGCCGTTCTGGGGCGCGGCGACGACGACGCCGTTGCGGTAGAACATATTGGTGACGGCGCCCTTGCGATCCGCGACCAGATCGCCGCCGACGACGAAGGCGGCGCTGGACTTTTCGACCGCGCATTTCAGCATGCGGTCGAAACAGGCCGCGACGCCCGCCATGTGCCTGGCGCAGCCCGTTTCGATCCATTTCGCCATTATCTCGGGCTTCACGTCGAGAATATAGGCGACCCCTTCGGCGCCGCCCTGCCTATATTCGCAGCGCTGCACGAGCGCCGCCGGCCAGCCCTGAAAATCCTCGGACACCGGCGCGCAGGTCCCCGCGCGCACGGGGGACTTGTCGAAAACGGCCTGAACGGCGGCGACATGCTCGGCCGACTGCGCCCATGCGCCGGACGGGGCCGCGAGCAACGCCGACAAAGCGAGCGCAAGCTCTTTTCTCTCGACGACCATGTTTCTCTCCCCGTTTTCGTTTCTTGTTTTCGCGGGGCCGCGCGGGCTTTTGGGAGCGTCGCTCGCGCAACAGGCTCAAAAACGGACCGTCGACCGCGCGAGAATTGATAAAACTCAAGGTAGCCGTCGCCCCGCGCCAGTCAACGGCTTTCGGCGTCCAATCCGCCCGGCGAGGCTTCCCCGCGCCCGCTAATAGGGCTAAAAGGCGGCGCCGCTTCGCGCCGCATCTATAAAGAGGCCCATTAAATGACCGAGATCATCGACATCCACGCCCGCGAAATTCTCGACTCGCGCGGGAATCCCACCGTCGAGGTCGATGTGACGCTCGAGGACGGGTCTTCCGGCCGCGCCGCCGTTCCCTCCGGCGCCTCGACGGGCGCGCATGAGGCGGTGGAGAAGCGCGACGGCGACAAGGGCCGCTATCTCGGCAAGGGCGTGCTGCAGGCGGTCGACAATGTGAATGACGAGATCGCCGGCGCCCTGCTCGGCCTCGACGCCGAGGATCAGATCGGCATCGACGAGGCGATGATCAAGCTCGACGGGACGCCGAACAAGAACCGCCTCGGCGCCAACGCCATTCTCGGCGTCTCGCTCGCCGTCGCCAAGGCGGCCGCCGAGGCCGCCGCCCTCCCGCTCTACCGCTATGTCGGCGGCACGCAGGCGCGCATTCTGCCCACGCCGATGATGAATATCGTCAATGGCGGCGTCCATGCGGACAACCCCATCGACTTCCAGGAATTCATGATCATGCCGACGGGCGCGGAGAATGTGCGCGACGCCGTCCGCTGGGGCTCGGAGATTTTCCATACGCTGAAGAGCGCGCTGAAGAAGGCCGGCCTGTCGACCTCGGTGGGCGACGAGGGCGGCTTCGCGCCGAATCTCCCTTCCGCCGAAGCGGCGCTCGATTTCGTCGTAAAGGCGATCGAGGACGCCGGCTTCAAGCCGGGCGTCGACGTGCATCTCGCCGCCGACTGCGCCGCGACCGAATTCTTCAAGGACGGCAAATATGTCTATGAAGGCGAGGGTGCGACCCGCACGATCGACGAGCAGGTCGCCTATCTCGTCAAGCTCGCCTCCGCCTATCCGATCGTCTCCATCGAGGACGGCATGGCCGAGGACGACTGGGAGGGCTGGAAGAAGCTCACCGACGCGATCGGCAAGACCGTGCAACTCGTCGGCGACGACATTTTCGTCACCAATGTCAGCCGCCTGTCGCGGGGGATCAAGGGCGGCGTCGCCAATTCCCTTCTCGTGAAGGTCAATCAGATCGGCACGCTCACCGAGACCCTCGCCGCCGTCGAGACCGCGCACCGCGCCGGCTACACGACCGTCTTCTCGCATCGCTCGGGCGAGACGGAGGATTCGACGATCGCCGATCTCGTCGTCGCGACCAATAGCGGCCAGATCAAGACCGGCTCGCTCGCCCGCTCCGACCGCACCGCCAAATACAACCAGCTCATCCGCATCGAGGAGGAGCTGGGCGAAGCGGCGATCTACGCCGGCAAGAGCGCGCTGAAGGCGCTGGCGTAACGAGCTACTATCTGCGGGCGCCGAATCCCTCCCCTTTACGGGGAGGGTGGCGAGCGCAGCGAGCCGGGTGGGGTCCGGCCTTGCTGTCCGCCGTCATTGCGAGCGAAGCGAAGCAATCCAGAGCCCGCATGACGCCGCTGGATTGCTTCGGAGCTTCGCTCCTCGCAATGAGGTAAGGTGCGATAAGTTCACCCCACCCGACCCGGCTGCGCCGGGCTGCCCTCCCCGTAAAGGGGAGGGATTTTTGTAACAAACGCCCGGCTTACCCGATGACCATGGAAAAAACCTTCGACCCTGCCTCCATCGAGTCCCGCATCCGCCAGGCTTGGGAGGACGCGCAAGCCTTCCGCGCCGGGCGCCCCGAGCGCGCGCAAGCCGCGCCCTATTCCATCGTCATTCCGCCGCCGAACGTCACCGGCAGCCTGCATATGGGCCATGCGCTCAACAATACGCTGCAGGATATTCTCGTGCGCTATCGCCGCATGAAGGGCGATGACGTGCTGTGGCAGCCGGGCACGGACCATGCCGGCATCGCGACGCAGATGGTGGTCGAGCGCCAGCTCATGGAGCGGCAGGAGCCCGGCCGCCGCGAAATGGGTCGCGAGAAGTTTCTCGAGCGGGTCTGGGAATGGAAAGCGGAGTCGGGCGGCAAGATCGTTGAGCAGTTGAAGCGGCTCGGCGCGTCCTGCGACTGGTCGCGCGAGCGCTTCACGCTCGACGAGGGCCTCTCGCGCGCCGTCGCCAAGGTTTTCGTGCAGCTCTATCGCGACGGCCTGCTCTACAAGGACAAGCGCCTCGTCAATTGGGACCCCGTGCTGCATACGGCGATCTCCGATCTCGAAGTGCAGCAGATCGAGGTGAAGGGCCATCTCTGGCGCTTCAAATACCCGGTCGTCGATGACAAGGGCGACGAAACGGGCGACTACATCGTCGTCGCGACGACGCGTCCGGAAACCATGCTCGGCGACACGGCGGTGGCCGTGCATCCGGAGGACGAACGCTACAGGGCGCTCGTCGGCAAAAGACTGCGCCTGCCGCTCGTCGGCCGTCTGATTCCAGTCGTCGCTGATGATTACTCCGATCCCGAAAAGGGCACGGGCGCGGTGAAGATCACGCCGGCGCACGACTTCAACGATTTCGAGGTCGGCAAGCGCCACGGGCTGCGGCTCATCAATGTGCTCGACGCGCAGGCGCGCATGGCGCTCGCCGCGAATCCGGAGTTCCACGAGGGCGTCGAGCCGTCGGAAGAGCTTGCGGCGACTGTCGCCGCACTCGACGGCCATGACCGCTTCGCCGCGCGCAAGCGCGTCGTGGAGCTGATGGAAGCGCGCGGCCTGCTCGACGGCGTCGACGACCACAAGCATATGGTCCCGCATGGCGACCGCTCGCAGGCGGTGCTGGAGCCGCGCCTGACCGACCAGTGGTATGTGGACGCCAAGACGCTGGCGCAGCCGGCGCTCGCCGCCGTGCGCGAAGGCCGCACGGCATTCGTGCCGAAGAACTGGGAAAAGACCTATTTCGACTGGCTCGAAAACATCCAGCCCTGGTGCGTGTCGCGCCAGCTCTGGTGGGGCCATCGCATTCCCGCCTGGTACGACGCGGACGGCAATGTCTATGTCGAGGAGACGGAAGAAGCCGCCCATATCGCGGCGCGCTCCCGCACCGGCGCGGACGTGACGCTCACGCGCGACGAGGACGTGCTCGACACCTGGTTCTCCTCCGCGCTCTGGCCCTTCTCGACGCTGGGCTGGCCCGACGAGACGCCGGAGCTTGCGCGTTTCTATCCGACGAACGTGCTTGTCACGGGCTTCGACATCATCTTCTTCTGGGTCGCCCGCATGATGATGATGGGCCTCCATTTCAGGAAGGAAGTCCCCTTCCGCGACGTCTATATCCACGCCCTCGTCCGCGACGAGAAGGGCGCGAAGATGTCGAAGTCGAAGGGCAATGTCATCGACCCGCTGCATCTCATCGACGACTATGGCGCGGACGCCTTGCGCTTCACGCTTGCAGCGATGGCGGCGCAGGGCCGCGACATCAAGCTCTCGACGCAGCGCGTCGAAGGCTACCGCAATTTCGCGACGAAGCTCTGGAACGCCTCGCGTTTCGCCGAGATGAACGGCTGCGCGCGCGTCGCCGGCTATGATCCGCGCGCGAATAAAGTGACGCTCAATCGCTGGATCGTCGGAGAAGCCGCGCGCACGGCGCGCGAAATTTCCGCCGCGATCGAGGCCTATCGCTTCAACGACGCGGCGGGCGCCGCCTATCGCTTCGTCTGGAACGTCTTCTGCGACTGGTATGTGGAGCTTTCCAAGCCGCTGCTGACCGGCGCCGACGGCTCGGAAAAGGACGAGACGCGCGCGACGACCGCCTTCACGCTCGACCAGATCTATGCGCTGCTGCATCCCTTCATGCCCTTCATCACGGAAGAGCTCTGGGCGATCAAGGGCGCGGAGGGCCCCGCGCGGGAAAGCCTGCTCGTCCTGGCGCAATGGCCGTCGCTGGAGGGGCTCGAAGACCCGGAGGCCGAGAGCGAGATCGGCTGGGCGGTCGACCTCATTTCGGAAATCCGCTCCTTGCGCGCGGAGATGAATCTGAACGCCGAAACCGAGCTGCTGCTCATTGGCGCCGAGCCGGGCTTGCAGGCGCGGGCGTCGCGCTGGGAGGAGACGATCCGCAAGCTCGCGCGCCAGTCGCGCATCGGCTTCGCCGACGCCGCGCCCAAATCCTCGGCGCAGATCATCGTCCGCGGCGGCGTGGCCGCGATCCCGCTCGAAGGCGTGATCGACCTTTCCGCCGAGAAAGCGCGCCTGACCAAGGAAATCGCCAAGCTCGAAGGCGAGGTGAAAAAGGTCGACGCCAAGCTCGGCAATCCCGGCTTCCTCGCCAAGGCGGATGAGGACGTGATCGAGGAGCATAAGGAGCGCCGCGACGAGGCGCTGGCGCGGATCGAGAAGCTCAACGCGGCGCTGGGAAGGCTGGGATAAACCCGGGCCCTCCCCCGCTTGCGCGGTCGTCGCCTTCATACACAGAGCTGATCGCGAGCCACGTTTCCCTCCCCCTTGCGGGGAGGGATTAAGGGTGGGGGTCGACAATCTAGATCGTGATTGGGGCTCCCCCCACCCTGCCCTCCCCGCAAGGGGGAGGGATGGATCGCGGCCTTCATCGAAAGCCTCAACCGTCATTGCGAGGAGCATATGCGAAGTCGGGTATACCCGACCGCGATGACGCCCCTGGATTGATGATGTGGACGGCCTCTCACCCCAACGGCATTGGTGTGCCAGAATGGTTTTGTGAGAAAGCCACGCGGAGGGAGACCGTCCATGGAGAAGTTTATCCGGATTGGCGTCGATTTGGCGAAGAATTATTTTCAGGCGCACGCTGTGCCGGCGGCGGGAGGGCCGGCGGTTCGGCGCAAGTTGCATCGTTCGCGGGTGCGGGCCTTTTTCGCCAATATGGCGCCTTGCGTCATCGGCATGGAGGCCTGCGGCTCGGCGCATTACTGGGCGCGGGAGTTCGCGGCGATGGGCCATGAAGTTCGGCTCATCCCGCCTGCCTATGTCAAACCTTATGTCAAGCGCGGCAAGAACGACGCTGTCGACGCCGAGGCGATCTGCGAGGCGATGAGCCGCCCCGGCATGCGTTTCGTCGCGATCAAGAGCGCGGAGCGGCAGGCGACGCTGATGCAGCACAAGGCCCGCGATCTTTTGATCAAGCAGCGCACCATGACGATCAACGCCTTGCGCGGCCATCTCGCCGAGTTCGGCCTCGTCGTCGCCAAGGGCGTCGGCCGCATCGGCGAGCTGCTCGCTTTGGCGCGCGAAGATGCGACGCTGCCGGCCGCGGCGAGAACGACGGCGGCGCTTTTGGCCAGACTTCTCGAAGAGATCGACGCCCAGATCGACGCGCTCGAGCAGGCCATCGCCGAGGCCTGCCGGGAAAACCCGCTCGGCCGGCTGCTCGACGGCGTTCCCGGCGTCGGCCCGCTCATCGCCTCGGCGGTGATCGCCGCCGCGCCAGAGCCGCAGGCGTTCGGCTCCGCGCGGGATTTTTCCGCCTGGCTCGGCCTCACGCCGCGGCAAAACTCCAGCGGCGGCAAGCCGACGCTGGGCAGGATCAGCAAGCAGGGCGACAAGCGCCTGCGCAAGCTGCTAGTGCTCGCGGCGACGTCGCTGCTGCGCGTCGTCGGCCGGCGCAAGGGCGCGCTCGCAGACTGGATCCGGACGCTGCTGTCGAAAAAGCCGTCGCGGCTCGTCACCGTGGCGATCGCCAACAAGCTGGCGCGCATCCTTCATGCGATGATGACGACCGGCGAAGCCTTCCGCGGCGAGCTGTTCGCCAAAGCCTGACAATGCCGCCGCCGCCGGCTGCGGCGTTGATTTGGAACAAGCGCAAGAAAGCGTGATGAACGATACGGTCGCAACCGAAAGCCCGGACATTCCGCCACAAAGCACGAGCCTCACAGCTCGCTGGATTGATCGGAACCGGGCTCGTCGGACTTCATCAGGGCCAGCAGCCAATCGCGCCGCACCAACAGGCCGGACATATGACCGCAGCCGACCAATTCGCCAAACGCATAAAACGCGCTTGCCAAAAGGCCGTCCACATATGCTTCGCTCCGCTCGCAATGACGGAAGACGACGGGGCAAGCCAGCGCTACAATGCGCCCATGACCCTCACGCACAAACCCGTCGGCCCCGGCAGCCATGTCTTTCTCGTCGACGGCTCGTCCTTCGTCTTTCGCGCCTATTTCCAGTCGATCAGGCAGGACGCGAAATATAATTACCGCTCGGACCGCCTGCCCACCGGCGCGGTGCGGCTCTTCTGCACGAAGCTGCTGCAATTCGTGCGCGAGGGCGCGGCGGGCGTGAAGCCGACCCATCTCGCCATCATCTTCGACAAGAGCGAGAAGTCCTTCCGCAAGGAAATCTATCCCGACTACAAGGCGCATCGCGCCGAGCCGCCGGAAGACCTCGTCCCGCAGTTTCCGCTGATGCGCGCCGCCGTGCGCGCCTTCGGCCTCACGCCGATCGAGCAGGACGTCTATGAAGCGGACGACCTCATCGCGACCTACGCCACGCAGGCGCGCGAGAAGGGCGCGGACGTGCTCATCGTCTCCGCCGACAAGGACCTCATGCAGCTCGTCGGGCCGGGCGTCACCATGTACGACCCGGCCTCGGGAACCGCCGGCGCCAAGGGCGCGCGCGAGGAGCGGCTGATCACGGAAGCGGAGGTCGTCGACTATTTCGGCGTGACGCCCGACAAGGTCGTCGACGTGCAGGCGCTCGCCGGCGACTCGACCGACAACGTGCCGGGCGCCAAGGGCATTGGCGTGAAGACCGCCGCCCAGCTCATCAACGAATATGGCGATCTCGACACGCTGCTCGAAAAAGCCCCGGCCATCAAGCAGCCGAAGCGCCGCGAGGCGCTGACGGACCCAGAGGCCGTCAAGCTCATCCGCCTGTCCAGGAAGCTCGTCGAGCTCGTGCGCGACGCCCCGGTGGAGACGAAGCTCGACGATCTGGGGCTGCATCAGCCCGACGCGAAAAAGCTTGTCTCCTTCCTGCAGGCGATGGAATTCACGACCATCACGCGGCGCGTCGGCGAGCTTTACGGCGTCGACATACACGAGGTCGAGCCCGATCCCGATTTTGTCGGCCCCGCCGGCTGGCGCGCGCGCGACGGCGAGGTCGATCACGCCGCGCAGCCGGCGGCGCCGAAACAGAAGCGCGAGCCGGAAGCGAAGAAGGCGGCGCCCGACGGCTATTCGCCCGCGACGCTCGTCGCGGCGCGAAAGGCGGAGGCGCTCGCCGAGAAAATCGACCGCTCGACCTATGAGATCATTCTCTCCGTCGAACGGCTCGAACAATGGATCGCCGACGCCTTCGAGGCCGGCGTCGTCGCGCTCGATACGGAGACGACCTCGCTCGACCCGATGAGCTGCGAGCTTGTCGGCGTCTCGCTCGCGCTCGGGCCGGGCCGCGCCAGCTATATTCCGCTCGGCCATCGCGAGGGCGGCAATGGCGACCTTTTCGGCGGCGCCGAACTCGTCAAAGGGCAGATTCCGCTCGACGCCGCCATCGAGAAACTCAAGCCGCTCCTTGAGGACGACGCCGTCCTGAAGGTCGCGCACAATATGAAATATGATCTGCTCGTGCTCTCGCGCTACGGGATCGCCGTCGCGCCGATAGAGGATACGATGCTGATCTCCTATGCGCTCGACGCGGGCCGCAACAATCATGGCCTCGACGAACTCGCGCAGAAATATCTCGGCCACGAGAACATCGCGTTCGCGCAGGTCGCCGGCTCGGGACGCAATTTCATCGGCTTCGCGCGCGTCGCGCTCGACAAGGCGACGGAATATGCGGCGGAGGACGCCGACGTGGCGCTGCGCATATGGCGCGCGCTGAAGCCGCGCCTGCCCGCCGAGCGGAAGACCGCCGTCTATGAGACGCTGGAGCGGCCCATGGTCGAAACGCTCGCGCGCATGGAGCGGCGGGGCGTCGCCATCGACCGCCATATGCTCTCGCGCCTCTCCGGCGAATTCGCGCAGGACATGGCGCGGCTGGAGGCCGATATTTTCGACCTCGCCGGCGAGACCTTCAATCTCGGCTCGCCCAAGCAATTGGGCGACATTCTCTTCGGCAAGATGGGGCTGCCCGGCGCGAAGAAAACAGCGACCGGCGCCTGGTCGACCTCTGCGAGCGTGCTGGAAGATCTCGCGGCGGAAGGCAATGAATTCGCCCGCCGCATTCTCGACTGGCGCCAGCTTGCGAAGCTCAAGAGCACCTATGCCGACGCGCTTCCCGGCTTCGTGAACAAGGAGACGGGCCGCGTCCATACAAGCTATTCGCTCGCCGCGACGACGACCGGACGGCTGTCGTCGTCCGAGCCGAATTTGCAGAACATTCCCGTGCGCAACGAGGCGGGACGCAAGATCCGCAAGGCCTTTATCTCGGCGCCCGGACACGTGCTGATCTCGGCCGATTATTCACAGATCGAATTGCGTCTGCTCGCGCATATCGCCGACATTCCGCAACTGAAAAAAGCTTTCGCGGACGGGATCGACATTCACGCCATGACGGCTTCGGAAATGTTCGGCGTGCCGGTGAAGGACATGCCGTCGGAGGTGCGCCGCCGCGCCAAGGCGATCAATTTCGGCATCATTTACGGCATCTCGGCCTTCGGCCTCGCCAATCAGCTCTCCATCCCGCGCGAGGAGGCCGGCGCCTATATCAAGCGCTATTTCGAGCGCTTCCCCGGCATCAAGGACTATATGGACGCGACGAGGAAGACGGTGCGCGAGACGATGCGCGTGACGACCATTTTCGGCCGGTCGCTGCATTTCCCGCGCATGGCGTCGGCGAACCCCTCCGACCGCGCCTTCTATGAGCGCGCGGCGATCAACGCGCCCATTCAGGGCGCCGCCGCCGACATCATCCGCCGCGCCATGGTTCGCATGGACGCGGCGCTGGAGGAAGCGGGGCTCTCGGCGCAGATGCTGCTACAGGTGCATGACGAGCTCGTCTTCGAGGCGCCGGAGAAGGAAGCCGAGGCGACGATCGAGACCGCGCGCCGCGTGATGGAGCAGGCGCCGCTCCCCGCCGTGCATCTCGCCGTGCCGCTGCATGTCGACGCGCGCGCGGCGAAAAATTGGGACGAGGCGCATTGAGGCCCCTTCTCTACCGTCATTGCGAGGAGCGCAAGCGACGAAGCAATCCAGAGCCGTGACGTGGCTCTGGATTGCTTCGCTCTGCTCGCAATGACGGAAGAGGGGACGGAAGAAGGCGCTCAGATTCCCGGATCGACGCCCGAGGCCGCCCCCTTGCGCGCTTCGAGTCCGTAGGTGTAGCGCGACCAGAAGCGCTCGTGGAAATAATAGAGCGCGAAGATGGCGATCATCTCGACGGCGGTGATCTCTGCGGCGCGCGCGACGTCGTGCAGGAACGCATAGAGGATGATGAAGGCGGAGACGCTCGCCGGAATCAGCCAGGACACCGCCTTGACGAGGCTGCGCTGGCGCGACGGACGATAGCTGTCGCGTTCGACGGCGACCCCTTCCATCGAGGCGTAGCTCAGATCCATCAGCGGCGCTTCAACGAGACGTTCGGAGGCCGCGACCGTCTTCACCATGCCGACAGCGACGGTCTCATTGGTGATGCGGTCGATGAGGATGAAGCCGCCAGTCTCGCGGTTCTCGACATAGGGGTCGCAGGCGACGACCGTCTCGAGCGACAGCTTCGCCTCGCCGATCTCGTTGAAGGCCAGCGTCTCGCCAGCCGCGATTGGCGCCGCGAGGCCGGATTCGATCTCGATGCGGGACTCGACCTCACTTACGCTCGCGGGGGTCGTCCGGGTTCCGATCTTCAGGAGATAGCTTTTGCCGAGGGCGAGCGGCTCGCGCACGAGCCATAAGAGCCTCGCCTCCAGCCGGTCGCCAACCTTCGCGGGAGACACGGGCGACGAGAGAAGATCGCCGCGCGAGCAGTCGATTTCCTCGGTGAGCGTGATCGTCACGGACTGGCCGGAGACGGCGCTCTCCAGATCGCCGTCATAGATGACGACGCGCGAAACGCGCGTGTCGCGGCCGGCGGGCAGGATGCGCACAATGTCGCCGGGGCGGATATTGCCGCCGCTGATGAAACCCGAAAAGCCGCGGAAATCGAGATTGGGGCGATTGACCCATTGCACCGGCATGCGGAAGGGCGCGATGCGCATCACGTCCTCGACCGCGACGCCCTCGAGATAGGTCAGCAAGGGCGGGCCGTCATGCCAGGGCATGTTGGCGGCGCCGCCATGCACGAGATTGTCGCCGTCCTTGGCGACGAGCGGCAGGACATAGATGGACGCGAAGCGCAGATGCTTCGCGAAGTCGCGAAAATCCGCCTCGATCTTGCGGAAGACGTCCTCGCTATAGCCGACGAGGTCCATCTTGTTCACCGCGACGACGACATGGCGCACGCCGAACATCGAGGTGATGACGCTGTGGCGGCGGGTCTGCGGCAGAATCCCCTTGCGCGCGTCGACGAGCAGGATGGCGAGATCGGCCGTCGAGGCGCCGACCGCCATGTTGCGGGTATATTGCTCGTGGCCGGGCGTGTCGGCGACGATGAACTTGCGCTTGTCGGTCGCGAAATAGCGATAGGCGACGTCGATGGTGATGCCTTGCTCGCGCTCGGCGGCGAGGCCGTCGACGAGCAGCGCGAAGTCGAGATCGTCGCCCTGCGTGCCGTGCTTACGGGAGTCGGCTTCGAGCGCCGCGATGAGATCGTCGGGAGCGAGATCGGCGTCGTAAAGCAGGCGCCCGATCAGCGTCGACTTGCCGTCGTCCACCGATCCACAGGTGATGAAGCGCAGCAGCGGCTTGTCCGCCACAATACGCGCGGCCGCATGGGCCGGGGCTTCCGTGACCTCGGCGCCGTGCATCTCAGAAGTATCCTTCCTGCTTCTTCTGCTCCATCGAGCTGGAGCCGTCATGGTCGATCAGGCGGCCCTGCCGTTCGGAGGAGCGGCTCTCGCGCATCTCGGCGATGATCTCGTCGAGCGTCTCGGCCTCGCTCTCAATGCCGCCGGTGAGCGGATAGCAGCCGAGCGTGCGGAAACGCACCATTTTGCGCTCGATCTTCTCGCCCGGCTGGAGCTGCATCCGGTCGTCGTCGACCATGATCAGCGTGCCGCTGCGGCGGACGACCGGACGCTCCTTCGCGAAGTAGAGCGGCACGACGGGAATGTTCTCGCGCGCGACGTAATCCCAGATGTCGGCCTCCGTCCAATTGGACATGGGAAAGATGCGCAGGCTTTCGCCCGGCGCCTTGCGCGTATTGTAAAGGCGCCAGAACTCCGGGCGCTGGTTCTTGGGGTCCCAGCGATGCTGCGCCGTGCGGAAGGAGAGCACGCGCTCCTTGGCGCGCGACTTCTCCTCGTCGCGACGCGCGCCGCCGAAGGCCGCGTCGAATTTGTATTTGTCGAGCGCCTGCTTCAGCGCCTCCGTCTTCATGATCTCGGTGTGGAGCTTCGAGCCATGGACGAAGGGATTGATGTTCATCTCAATCCCTTTGGGATTGACATATTCGATGAGCTCCAGCCCCCATTCCTTGACGATCCTGTCGCGAAACTCGATCATCTCGCGGAACTTCCACGTCGTGTTGACGTGAAGCAGCGGGAAGGGAAGCTTTGACGGATAGAAGGCCTTCCGGGCGACATGCAGCATCGCCATGGAGTCCTTGCCGATCGAGAACAGCATCACCGGCTTCTCGCATTCCGCGACAGCCTCGCGCATGATGTGGATGCTCTCGGCTTCGAGGCGATCGAGATGGCCGAGCGAACGTGTGGGAAGCGCGCTCATCCGAAAACCTCCGGCGCGGAAGATTTCGGCTCGGCGCCACGCCGCAACACGCCGTCCTCGCCGACATGCAGGCCGCATTCCTTCTTGTCGTCCTGCTCCCACCACCAGCGGCCGGCGCGTTCGTCCTCGCCGGGCTCTACCGCGCGCGTGCAGGGCGCGCAGCCGATGGAGAGGAAGCCCTTGGCGTGCAGCGCATTCACCGGCACGGAAAACTCCTGCGTCGCCTCGACGATCGTCTCGCGCGTATAGTCGATGACGGGGTTGATCTTGATCACCTTGCGTCCCGCGTCGAAGGCGATGAGCGGCGCGTCGGCGCGCGCGGCGGATTGATCGGCGCGCAGCCCCGTAATCCAGCCGGAAACGCCGGCGAGGAGGCGCGACAGCGGCTCCACCTTGCGCACATGGCAGCAGGCCTTGCGCGCCTCGACGGATTTGTAGAAGCCGTTGACGCCCTGCTCCGCCACGAGCGCCTCGAGCGGCGCGGCCTGCGGATAGGCGGCGCGGATGCGCCGCGCATAGCGCGCCTCGGTCTCTTCCCACAGCGCATAGGTCTCGGGAAACAGGCGGCCCGTGTCGATCGTCACGACGTCGATGTCGAGTTCCTGCGTGAAAATCGAATGGGCGATGAACTGGTCCTCGACGCCGAAGCTCGTCGTGAAGACGATGCGGCCGGGGATGAATTCGCGCACGAGCCGCAGGCGATGATCGAGATCGAGCGGGGCGAGGCGAGGCGCGAGAATGTCAGCGATGGAAGCCGTCATTTCGCCGCCGCCTTCCGCCGCGCCTCGAGAATGGAGCCCGCCGCGACATAGCCGCGCTGATAGGCGCGGGCATGCGCCGCGCGCGCCGCCCGCCACTGGGATTCGTCCTGGCGCGCCGCGAGATCGTCGGGAATCTCGATCGTGTCGAATCCGCAGCCAAGCGCATGGGCGTATTGATCGGCGAGGAGTCGCCCGCTCGCGCGCAGCTCGCCCGTAAAGCCCGCGCGGCGAAGGAGGCGCGCGAGCGAGAAGCCGCGTCCGTCGGCGAAGGCCGGGAAAGCGATGGAGATCAGGCCGAGGCGCGGCAGCGCCTGCGCGAGCGCGGCCGGTTCGGTCGTGTTGGGAACGAACGCGCCGATCGCCGCGTCCGGCCCGAAATGTTCGAGCGCATGGCCGAGGCGCGCGAGCGACACGATCACCTTGCCGCTTTTGGGCAGCGCCTCCTCGTCGGCGAGCCGGCGCCAGCCGTCTTCGATGAAGCGGCCGTCAGATATCAGCGCCATCTTCGCCCTCCCGACGCAGCACGTCCTTGAAGCGGGCGTGGCCGATGCGCCGCCATGTTTCGATGAAGGTCTCGCCCTCCTGGCGCTCGGCCAGATAGAAATCTATAATATGCTCGATCACGTCCGGCGCCTGCTCGGCCGTCACGCCGGGGCCGACGATTTCGCCGATGCTGGCCGAGAAGGTCGGGTCGCCGCCAAGCGTGATCTGGTAGGATTCCTGGCCCTTCTTCTCGAGGCCGAGAATGCCGATCGCGCCGACATGGTGATGGCCGCAGGCGTTGATGCAGCCCGAAATCTTGATGCCGAGCTTGCCAATGCGCCGCTGGCGCGAAAGGTCTGAGAAGCGCTTGGAGATCGCCTGCGCGATGGGAATGGAGCGCGCCGTGGCGAGCGAGCAATAGTCGAGGCCGGGGCAGGAGATGATGTCCGAGACCAGGCCGGCGTTGGCCGTCGCGAGGCCGGCGGCGTCGAGCGTCTTCCAGAGATCGAAGAGATCGTCCTGCTTCACATGCGGCAGGATGACGTTCTGCTCGTGGCTGATGCGCAATTCGCCGAAGCCGAAGCGTTCGCTGGCGTCGGCGAGGACGCGCATCTGCTGCGAGGTGGCGTCGCCCGGAATGCCGCCAATGGGCTTCAGCGACACGGTGACGATGGCGTAGCCCGGAGCCTTGTGGGGCGCGACATTCACATCGACGAAATCGCCGAAGGCCGGATGCGCCGCGCGCTCGGCCCGCAGCTTTTGCGATTCCGCCGGCGGCGCCTCATAGGGCGGCGGCGCGAAGAAGGCGGCGATGCGCTCGAACTCGGCCGGGTCGTAGGAGAAGACCGAGCGGTCCATGGCGGCGAATTCCGCCTCGACCGCGTCGCGCACCTCGTCGATTCCCTTTTCATGAACGAGGATCTTGATGCGCGCCTTGTATTTGTTGTCGCGGCGGCCGAAGCGATTGTAGACGCGCATGATCGCCTCGAGATAAGCGAGAAGATCGGCGCGCGGCAGATAGTCGCGGATCGTCTTGCCGACGAAGGGCGAGCGCCCCAGGCCGCCGCCCACGACGACCCTGTAGCCGATCTCGCCCTCATGGTTCTTCACGATCGCCAGGCCGACGTCATGCGCCAGGATCGCCGCGCGATCATGTTCGGCGCCCGTCACCGCGATCTTGAACTTGCGCGGCAGGAAGGAAAATTCCGGATGCGCGCTCGACCATTGGCGCAGGAACTCCGCCGTGGGACGCGGGTCCTCGATCTCGTCCGGCGCGACGCCGGAGAAGTGGTCGGCCGTGACGTTGCGGATGCAGTTGCCGGAGGTCTGGATGGCGTGCATCTCGACCTCGGCGAGCGCCTCCAGAATGTCCGGCGCGTCGACGAGCTTCGGCCAGTTGTATTGCAGGTTCTGGCGCGTCGTGAAATGGCCGTAGCCGCGATCGAATTTGTCGGCGATGTCGGCGAGGCGGCGCATCTGCCGCGCGGTCAATGTGCCATAGGGAATGGCCACGCGCAGCATATAGGCGTGAAGCTGGAGATAGAGCCCGTTCATCAGGCGGAACGGACGGAATTCCTCTTCCGTCAGCGAGCCTTCGAGGCGCCGGCGCACCTGCTCGCGAAACTCCGCGACGCGCTCCTTCACGAAGGCGGCGTCATATTCGTCATAGCGATAGGTCGTCGTCGGGGCGTTGGGCCGCGCGAGGGCGGGATCGTGAGCGGTCATCTACGCGGCTCCTCGCGCCTGCTTGCCGAGATCGAGGCGCACGCTCGGTCCCTTGATGCGCATTTTCTCGCGATAATGCAGCGGCGTCGGAACGCCGTCGGCGCCGACCGCCACATCCGCGAGATACACGTCGACGACGCGATTGGCGGCGATCTCGGCCTTGCCGAAAGCCGCGAGCGCGCCCGCCTCTTCCGCGTCGCGCGCGACCCGGGCGCGGCGGTGGTCGCGCTCCCAGCCATTCGCGCCCAGGAACAGAACCTCGCCGTCGGCGAGATCGGAGGCGAGCAGGATTTGCGGGTGTCTGAGCGCCGCCATCACGTCTCCTGCGCCAGCTTGAGCGAAAGGCCGCTCATCTCATCCGACCAGACGATCTGGCAGCTCAATCGCGAATTCTCATAAAGCATCGGCAGTTCGTCGAGCTTTTCCAGCTCGTCCTCGCGCGGCGGCGGCACGCGGGCGGCCGACTCGGCGTCGAGCACCACATGACATTCGGCGCAGGCGAGCGCGCCGCCGCAGGTGTTTTCCATGCCAACGCCATAGTCGCGCAATATTTCCATCAGCCGCCATCCTTCGACAGCCGCGAGTTCATGAACGACGCCGTTGCGGTCCTCGACGCGCAGGAAGGGCGTCTCGGACTCCGACGGCGCGGCGGGCGGATCGACGACAATGTCCAATGCAATACTCATGCGCTTGTTCGGTCATGCCTAAGGGTTGCGCCCAGGATGACCGGGCGCCAAGGGCGCTGGCGTTCTGTATTTCGAACGGGTAGATACTCTAAATCGCACCGAAGTCAATTCACCTCCGAAAAACGCTTTATGACAAAAATAACATTTTATTTTCGTAAAACAGCCGCGGCCCGCCAAATTCACAGCTGGGACATGACAAGCGCCCACAATCTATGTTTGTTAAGAATCGGGTGACCAATCGGAGCGGCGGACGCTCAAGCGCCATAGGAGACCGCATGGTAAAAAGGCCGATCAAAACCACGACGAAGGTAGCGCCGCCTCCGAAACGGGAGCCAGAGCCGCGCCGCGAGGCAAGGGAAATCGCCGCCGCGCCGCAACAATCTTCAGGAGCCATTATGAAACCAACGGTCATTGTCGTCGGCGCCGACAAGGGGGGCGTCGGCAAGACGACAATTGCGCGAGCCGTTCTCGACTTCCTCTCGCTCAACAACATCCAGACCCGCGCCTTCGACACGGAGACGCCGCGGGGGACGCTGCATCGCTTCCATCCCGACGAGACGATGATCGTCGATCTGACGTCGACCGCCGACCAGATGAAGATCATTGATACGCTGAACTCGTCGCAAGCCAAGGTCAGCGTCATCGACGTGCGCGCCGGCGGCTTGAGCCCGGCGCTCGAGGCGTTGGACGAGATCGGCTTCTTCGATGCGGTGAAGGCCGGCGAGTTCCGCTTCATCCTGCTGCATGTCATCGGGCCGTCCATCGCCTCGCTCGACGAGATCGCCGAGATCGCGCCCTATATGACGGACGCCAATTATTTCATGGTGAAGAACCATGTGAACGACACGACCTTCTTCGAATGGGACCCGCAGACGCACGCCAAATATTTCGAGGACGTGAACACCACCGGCGAGATCACGATCCCGAAGCTCGGCGAATTGGCCTATGAGCAGGTCGAACTCGCCGGCACGCCCTACTCGACCTTCATCGCCAATCAGACGGCGGAGGGCGAGCCGGCGGACCACTCCTTCGTGCTGCGCGGTTATGTCCGCACCTGGCTGGCCAGAGTCGCCGACGAATTCGAGCGGGTCGGCCTTCTCGACCTCATCAACGGCGCGGGCAAGGGGCGTTAAGGCGAGGGCGGCGCCGCCCTCGTCCGTGAGGAATGAATGAGTCGCCGCACCCTCGTTTTCTTTGTCTGTTCGCCGCATTCGCGCACCGGCGCGACCACGGCGGCGCGGCTCCTGACCGACTACTATCTCTCGCGCGGCGTCCCGGTCGAGGGCTTCGACACGGATTCGCGCGAGCCGTGCTACGCCCTGCGCTTTCCGGGCCTCTCCCAGGTCGTCGACATTTGCGACGTCAAGGGTCAGATCTCCCTCTTCGACCGGCTCCTCGTGCCCGACGACACGCCCAAGATCATCGACGTCTGGAGCCGGTCCTTCGACCAGCTCTTCGCGACCATCGCCGAGATCGGCTTTCTCGACGAAGCGCGGCGCGCCGGCGTCGAGCCGATCATCCTCTATCAATCCGACAGCTCGCAGATGGCGGCCAGCAATGCGCGTATGCTGAACACCACCTGGCCGGATCTGTGGATGACCGTCATCCACAATGAAGGCGCCGCCCCGCTGGGGCCGGAGGCGCTCCAGATTCTCGCCCAATATCCTTCGCGCGGAAAGCTCGTCATTCCCAGGCTGGAAGCGGCGATCGCGCAATCGCTCGACGATTTCGACTTCTCGCTCTCGGCGTTCCTGCAGGCGCCGCCCCCGACCATGTCGATCGTCGTGCGCGCCGCGCTGAAGGCCTGGCTTCTCCCCATCTTCACCCAGCTACAGAGCTTCGAACTGCGCCTCGACCTGCAATCGAGCGAATTCCTGCGTTAGGCCTCGCCAATGGAATACAGAAAACTCGGGCTGACCGATCTCTCCGTCTCCGCCATCTGCCTCGGCTCCATGACCTGGGGCCAGCAGAATACCGAGGCGGAGGGTCATGAGCAGCTCGACTACGCGGTCGCGCGCGGCGTGAACTTCATCGACACGGCGGAGATGTATTCAATCCCGCCGCGCCCCGAGACGCAGGGCTCGACCGAGCGCATCATCGGCTCCTGGCTCGCCGCCCGGAAAAACCGGGACAAGGTCGTCATCGCGACGAAGGTCTCCGGGCGCGGCGAGGCCAATTGGCTGCGCGAGGGCGGCGCCGGCACGGTCCTCGACCGCAAGAACATCTATTACGCCATCGAGGGCTCGTTGAAGCGTCTGCAGACCGATTATGTCGATCTCTACCAGCTCCACTGGCCCGACCGCTCGCTGCCGCTCTGGGGCGCGGGCGGCACGACCTATCGCCGGCCCTCCAGGCGCGCCGAAATCCCGATCGAAGAAACGCTCGACGCGCTGAACGAGCTGGTGAAGGCCGGCAAGGTCCGCCATATCGGCCTCTCCAACGAAACGCCCTGGGGCGTCGCGCGCTTCCTGCGCGCCGCAGAGCTCGGCCACGGCCCGCGCGTCGTCTCGATCCAGAACGCCTACAACCTCATCAACCGCACTTTCGAAATGGGCCTCGCCGAATTCGCCGAGCGCGACGGCGTCGGGCTGCTCGCCTATTCGCCGCTGGCGCAGGGCTATCTCACCGGCAAATATCAGGGCGGCGCGCGTCCGCCCGGCGCCCGCACCACGCTTTTCGAGCGCGCCCAGCGCTATGAGAAGCCGGGCGTGGCGGCGGCGATCGACGCCTATCTGAAGCTCGCGAAGGAGATCGGCGCCGATCCGTCGCAACTCGCCATCGCCTATGTGACGTCGCGGCCCTTCGTGACCTCGAACATCATCGGCGCGACGACGATGGCGCAATTGGAGACGGATCTGGATTCGATCGAATTGACGATCACGCCGGAGATCGAAAAGCGGATTGACGAGATCCACCAGCTTCACAGCAATCCGGCGCCGTAGCAGAAGCCCGAAGCCCTCGTCATTGTGAGCCTTTTTTCGAAGTCGGGCGTATCCGGCTTCGCAATAATCCAGAGCCGCATCACGTCTCTGGATCGCTTCGTCGCTCACGCTCCTCGCAATGAGGGGAGAAAACAGCCGTTCCTGCTAAGCATGCCCGGCGTTGGACGAGAGCCGCTCCAGATCGACTCCCATGGAGCGCAACGCCCGCGTATATTTGCTGGAGAGATCGCGATCGAAGAGCAGTTCCGGATCGGCCGGACAGTGCAGCCATCCGTTCCTTTGTATTTCGTCCTCGAGCTGCCCCGCGTCCCAACCCGCATAGCCCAAAGCCAGCAGCGCATGATGCGGTCCCTCGCCGGCGGCGATGGCGCGCAGAATGTCGATCGTCGCGGTGAGCGAGACGCCGTCGTCGATCGGCAGCGTCGAATTGTCGAGGAAGAAATCCGGCGAATGCAGCACGAAGCCGCGATCGGTCTGCACCGGCCCGCCGGAGAGCACCTGTATCTCCTCGGCGCCGCGCGGCAGGCTGATGCGCTCCTGCGGGGCGATCACCTGCAACTGCACCAGGAGGTCGGGGAAGTTCTTCACCCGCGCCGGCTGGTTGACGACGATGCCCATGGCGCCTTCCTCCGAATGCGCGCAAAGATAGATGACCGACCGCGCGAAACGCTCGTCCATCATTCCGGGCATGGCGACGAGCAATTGCCCGTCGAGATATCGGCGGCCCGAGCGGCGGGCGCCGCTACCCAAGGGCCGCTCGGAAACTTGCTTTGGTCGCCGCAGGCTCATAGGGTCATGCTACGCTCGCAACGTCCCCTTAACAAGCCGCGTGGAGAGAATGGGCGTTTCAACCGCCCGGAAATCAAGCCGATGAAAACGCCCAAGCAGAAGGCGCGCGCCTTTTCCGTTTCCGCCGCCCTGATCGCCGCGCTGGCCATGGGCCCCGCCCGCGCCGGCGACGCCGATTTCGCGACCGCGTCGGCCCGGGGCAGCGTCTCGGCCGTCCGGCTGCTCTCGGCGGGGCCGATCCAGGGCGGCGCCTATCGCGCGGGCGTCGAGATCAGCCTCAATCCCCATACCGTCACCTATTGGCGCCAGCCCGGCGAAGCAGGCTCGCCGCCGGTCTTCGATTTCTCGAAATCGACCAATGTCGCCAGGGTCGAGACCGCTTTCCCGGCGCCCAAGCATATCGACGAGGCGGGCACGGTCGTCGCCGGCTATGACGAGACGGTGATCTTCCCGCTCAAGATCGTCCCCAAGGACCCCAAGGCGCCGGTCACGCTCGATCTGAAGCTCGATTATGCGGCCTGCGGCAAAATTTGCTTGCCCGCAAAAGCCGATCTGTCGCTGGCGCTGCCCCAATCCGGCGCCTCGCCCTTCGCGGCCGCCATCGCCGCCGCCGAGAAGCGGGTCCCGACACGGATCACCGCGGCGGAGGCGAGAAAGCGCCTTGCCGTGAAAAAGGACGGCGACCGCTGGCGGCTCAGCGTCACGGGCCCCGGCAAGGCGCGGGACGTCTTCGCCGAGGTTCAGGAGCCGCTCTTCATTGAGAGCCGGCTCGAGGGCGCGGATTTTGCGCTGACGCTGTTTTCGACCGGGCCGACGCCCAAAAGCGCCGACGCGACGCTCACCGTAATTACCGACAAGGAGGCCTTCGAGGCTCCGGCGCGTCTGGAGTGACGCCTGCTCCCCCGAGCGGGGAGGAGGGGCGCGCCACTTATTTTTTTGCCGTCTCGCCTTACTCCGCCTCGGCGTCCGCGGTCGCCGCCGCGTCGGCCGTCGCCGTCTCCTGCTTGGGCGTGCGCTTGAAGGTCGATTTGCGCCCGCGGATCGTCTGCAGGATTTTCGCGCCATTGGCGAAGGCGAGATAGATGAAGAGCGGCGGGATCGAGCCCGCCGTCTTCGCGTAATCGACCACCGTGCCGCGCTTGAGCGCCAGATAGGGCGCGAGCGTGATGCCCAGCGCCACCATCAACGTCATGACCAGGATCAGCTCCAGCAGCCCGTAATAAGGCGCGAGCGAGCCGTGGAGGAGCGCGCCGAGCGCGAAGGCGATGAGGCCGATCGCCGCCGCCGGGAAGAAAATCTGATGGGCGACGAGCGAGATCGCCATCACGCGCTTCGCGAGCGGCCAGGGGGCCTCCCAGATCGGCAGGATGGTTTTCTGCGCCACCTGCACGAAGCCGTTCGACCAGCGGCGCTGCTGGCGGCGGAAGTCGCGGATGCCGTCCGGCACCTGGCCGGGGATCGGCGGCTCGGAAACGAAAAGGCCATGCCAGCCCTTGAGCTCGGCGCGAACCGTGAGGTCGAGATCCTCGCAGAGCGAATAATCCGACCAGCCGCCGGCGTCCTCGACCGTGGCGCGGCGCCAGATCCCGCCCGTGCCGTTGAACTGGAAAAGCCAGCCGGCGAGCGCGCGCGAGCGCTGCTCGACCAGATAGTGGCCGTCCTGGATGAGGCCCTGGGCGCGGGTCAGCCAGTTTGTTTCGTAGTTCTGGAACTCGCAGCGCGACTGCACGAAACCGGCGCGCGGGTCCGTGAGGAACAGCGGCACGGTGCGCTTGAGCCAATTGGCCGGAGGACGAAAATCCGCGTCCAGCATGGCGATGAAGGGCTCGTCGGTCAGCGTCAGGCCATGGGCGCAGGCGCCGGCCTTGAAGCCGGAGCGGTCCGCGCGGCGGACATGGTCGATCACCGCGCCATTGGCGCGCAACTCCTCGGCCACGCGCTCGGCGCGTTCGCTCGTCTCGTCGGTCGAATCGTCGAGAAGCTGGATGCGCAGCTTGTCCTTCGGCCAGTCGAGCTGCGCGACGCAGCGCAGCGACTGCTCGGTCACGAGCGGCTCGTTGAAGACCGGGATCTGCAGCAGCACATGCGGCAGCTCGGCGTCGGGAAGCGCTGGCGCCTCCGGGTCGCGCGCGCCGCGCAGCCAGTCATAGAGGAAGCGGCCGATGACCACGAGATAGCCGAACCCGATGGCGATGAGGATCGCGGCGCAGAGATAGGCGACGGCGTCGACGAGGAACTGGAAGAGTCCGAGCAGCAAAAGGTTATCCTTCTTCATGCGCGGGGGGCGCCTTCTGCGCCGCGACGCGCGCGTGAACCTTGTCCTTCGCCCAGACCACCCGGTCGGTCATCCAGGCGTTCACCCAGACCGCAAGCATCACCGCCTCGCGGGCGACAAAAACCGCAGGCGCTGCGTAGGATAACTGCCATCCTTTGGCCATGGAAAGCAATGTCTCGAGCGTAAACCAGAGACCGAAGGTCGCGGCGAAGCCCGAGAGAGGCGCCATCCCGACGAGCGGCGCCGCCAGGGCGCCCGCCACAAGCGCCGGAAAGGCTTGGCATATCGGCTCCGCGACGAAGGACAGCAGCTCGTCGTTGCGCCGGATGACGCTCCAGCGCAATTGCCGTTGATAAACGTCATGGAAGCTACGGGCGCCGAGTTCCTGCCGGACCGGGCGGTGGGAAAAAACAGGGCGTTGACCGATTCGCCGCATGGCCTTGGCGAGGGCGTTGTCCTCGCCCACCGTATGCGAAATGGCGGAAAAGCCGCCGGCGCGCAGGAAGTCCGAGCGGCGGAACAGCATGATCTTGCCGACCCCATGGCCCTGCCCGAGGCACGAGGCCAGGAACAGCATGCGGGCATGCGGCCCGTTGATGATCGCCGCCTCGACATGGGCGGCGAAATTGTCGAGCCCGGCGCAATAGGGAATGGCGCAGACGAGGCCGACATCGTCGCCGAGCTGGCGCAGATGCTCGGCGAGCGCGTCCGGCTCCAGGAGGACATTGGCGTCCTTCATCAGGATCACGTCGTTTTCCGCCTGCATGAAGGGCGCGTGGAGATTGTCGACCTTCGGGCTCGCCGCGAAACGGGCGGTCGAGGCGAGGAGGCGGGACGGAATATTCGGGTGGCGCGCGAAAAGCTCGCGCATCTTGCGCGCGGCGGGGGAATCCGTGTCGACGGCCGAGGCCGTGACGTCGAAGCGCGGATAGGTCTGCGCGAGAGCCGATTCCTGCGTGCGCTCGAATCCTTCCTCCAGCAGCTTCACCGGCAGCACGACGGAGACCGGCGGCTGGTCGCGCCGCCGCGCGCGCTTTTCGGCGATGCGCGGCTGTAGGATGGTGGCCGCGACGGAGACGACGAGGAGCGCGATGGCGATGGTCCAATAGATCGCCGCGACGCAGCTCAGGGCGAGGCCGAAAGTCACGTGTCCTCGCCGCGCTCTTGCGACTCCGGCACGTCGACATGGAAGCGCCGCATGACGCCGTCCACGAGGCCATGCGGCAGGAGGGCGAAGAAGCGCATCGCGTAATACATATGTTGCGGGAAGGCGATGACGGCGCGCCCGCGCTCCAGGCCGCGCTTGATGATCCACGCGGCTTTCTCGTCCGACATCGCCCCCGGCTGCCAGGACTTGGTGCGCGCCGACATGGGCGTCTCGACGAAGCCGGGCACGATGAGGCTCACCTTCACGCCATGCGGCGCGAGACGGCCGCGCAGGCAGTCGGCCCACATATGGACGCTGGCCTTGGCGGCGCAATAAGAGGGCGAATAGGGCAGGCTCCTGACGCCCGCCATGGAGCCGACAATGGCGATGCGCCCCTGCCCGCGCCCGGCCATGGGCGGAATGATGGGCTCCACCGTGTTGAAGACCCCCGCCACGTTGATCGCCATCATGGCGCGCACGGCCTCCGGCGTTTCGAGAATCTGGCCCGGCGAAAGGCCCGTGGCCACGCCGGCGTTGGCGACGAGAATGTCGATCGGCCGCGCCGCATGGGCCGCCTCGACGATCCGCGCCATGGCCTCGCGGTCGCGCACGTCGGCGACGCGCGTCTCGACCTCGCGGGCGCCGGCGGCGCGGCAAGCCTCGGCCGCCGCGTCGAGCCGCTTCTGGTCGCGGCCAAGCAGGCAGAGGCTGGCGCCATCCCCGGCATAGGCGATGGCGAGCGCCCGGCCGATGCCGGAGGAGGCGCCGGTGATGAGGAGGCGTTGGGTCACTTGCAGCCTCCGCGCGCCCGCCCCCCTCCCCCTTGCGGGGAGGGGCTGGGGGTGGGGGTCGACAATCTTGGGTTGTTGCTGCGGCTCACCCCCACCCTAGCCCTCCCCGCAAGGGGGAGGGAATGAGAGCGTCGATCGGCTAAAGGCAAGGGCCTCATCTCCCCCGCTCCCGCCGCAGCGTCGCCTCGCCGATGAGCCCGGGCGTGCGAGCCGAACCATGCGCGAAGAGGCGCACGAAAATCTCCGTCTCCGACGCGCGCAGCACGCGGCCCGAGAGCGTCACGGTCTCGCCCCGCAGGATCGGCTGGATGAATTTGGCGCCCAGCCCGACCAGCGTGAAATCCGGACGCCAGCCCTTCAGCATGGGCTCGAAGGAGGCGAGCAGTTTCATCCCATGCACCGGCGGGGCGGCGAGGCCGATCCTGGCGGCGAGAACGTCGTCGAGATGGAGCGGATTGTCGTCGCCCGAAACTTCCGCATAGCGCGCGAGCGCCTGCGCGTCGAAGGGGCCGATGACGGTTTCCGGCAGCTTGTCGCCGACCTTGATGTCGTCACTCATGACGCCGCTCCAAAGCCCGCGCGCGGCACGAGGCGCAGCATGGTTTCGCTTTTCGCAACCGCCTTGCCGTCCAGCGCGGCGATCGTCGCGTCGATCACGAGGCGCGGCGGCGTCTCCTCGCGGCGCATGGCGACGTTCACGTCATAGCTGTCGCCGGCGACGAGCGGCGTCTCATAGGAGAAGCTCTGCGACTCATGCACCGGCACGACGTCGAGCGCCGCGCAGAGGCTTCGCACGGGATCGAACAGCGTGGGATCGGTCAGCCAGACGGCCGGGAAGGACAGCGGCACGCTCGCGGCGTCGCCGCCCGTCTCGCGCGAATAGGCGGCGGCCCGCGCCGGATCGACGCGCAGGCGGAAAGGGCCGAGGCTCTGGGGCGCGTCAATCGGCATGGCGAACGATCAGCACGGCGTTGACGCCGCCGAAGGCGAAGGAGTTGGACATGGCGGCCTCGATCCTGTGGGGCCGCGCGACATTGGGCACGGCGTCGATCGGACAGCGCGGATCGAATTCAAGGAAATTGATGGTCGGCGGCGCGACCTGCGCGCGCAGCGCGTCGATCGTGATCGCAAGCTCCAGCCCGCCGGAAGCGCCGAGCGCATGGCCGTGAATGGGCTTGGTGGAGGAAACCGGGACCTCGCGCCCGTAATCGCCGAAGACGCGCAGGATCGCCTCCGACTCGGTGATGTCGTTGGCGTGCGTCGCCGTGCCATGGGCGTTGACGTAATGAATGTCCGTGGGCGCGAGGCCGGCGTCGTCCAGCGCCTGCGCGATGCAGCTGGAGGCGCCGTCCAGATCGGGCCGCACGGGGTCCTTGGCGTCGCTCGTCGTGCCATAGCCCGCAAGCTCGCACAAAGGCTCATGTCCGCGCGCCTTCGCGGACTCGGCCGTCTCGAGAACGAAGACGGCGGCGCCTTCGCCGAGCGACATGCCGTTGCGGCCCGTGGAGAAGGGCCGGCAGAAATTCGGCGTCATGACCCGCAACCCTTCCCAGGCGCGGATGGTGGCGTTGATGACGCAGGCCTCGGCGCCGCCGACGATCGCCTTGTCCACCATGCCGGAGCGGATCATCTGCATGCCGATCCCGATCGACTGGCTCGCCGAGGAACAGGCGCTGCCGACGGCGAAAGTGGGGCCCCGCGCGGAATAGCGCGCGCCCAGCGTCGTCGGCATGGCGCTCGGAATGAGCTTGGGCACGCTCAGGGTCTCGGGCCGCGTCTTCTCGACATAATAGCGGTAGATGCCGTCCTCGATCGTGGTCATGCCGCCAATGCCGGTGCCCATGATGACGGCGGTGCGCGGCCCGGCAAGGTCCTTGCGGCCAAAACCCGCCTGCGCCATCGCCTCGTCCGCCGCGACGACGGCGAATTGCGTGAAGGGATCGCAGAAGGGAAGAACGTCGGGCTCGATATAGGCCGACGGATCGAAATCCGGGACCTGGGCGGCGATCCTGATGCGGCCGTCATAGGGCCGCAAGGTTTTCAGCTCGCGAATTTGGGCGACGCCGTCGCGGGCGGCCTCCCATAGCTTGCGCGCGCCGACGCCGGAGGCGCAGACGGCGCCCATGCCGGAGACGACGACGCGACGCCCTCCATCGCCCCGCAGCGAAGCCGCCATCTACTGGTTCTCGCGCTCTTTCTGAATATGCTCGGCGATCGCGTCGATGAGACTCTCGACCGTCTTCGCTTCCTGGAGCGAA
>Ga0123398_1014805_pt1 | contig 40394 bp, 38 predicted proteins | sample T5LHNO3metaT_FD_89926 | JGI IMG/M metagenome (GOLD analysis project Ga0123398, IMG submission 89926) | Methane-oxidizing artificial microbial communities from Washington, USA to study methane cycling - T5-LHNO3 metaT (Metagenome... | ecosystem: Engineered > Modeled > Simulated communities...
AAAAAACAGAAGCCACCAAACTCCAGTACACAGCTAGACTTGAATTTACTATCGACCGATGCCGTCGGTGTCGATTGATTGTGTTAGCTCATATGGGTGATTTCTTAAAAAATTAAAGTTGATATACTGACTTCATTATTCTAAGAATTGTTGAATGAAGTCATGATTCCCTTTAATAAAATCTATCTGACGGGTAAAGAAATTACCTATATTCAAACCTCGCATGAGGTCGGTAATTTATCGGGTGATGGCGGCTTTACCCATAAAGCCTGCGAATGGCTCGAGCAAAGCACACATACCAAAAAAGCACTCATTACACACTCCTGCACGGCTGCACTAGAAATGGCGGCCATTCTTGCTGATATCCAGCCGGGTGATGAAGTCATCATGCCTTCTTACACGTTTGTCTCTACCGCTAATGCTTTTGTATTGCGTGGTGGCGTGCCGGTATTTGTTGATATTCGTCCGGATACGCTGAACATTGATGAAAGATTGATTGAAGCCGCTATCACACCACGTACCAAAGCCATTGTGCCGGTGCATTACGCTGGTGTCGGCTGTGAAATGGACACTGTTGTCGCCATTGCTAAAAAACACAATTTAATGGTGATTGAAGATGCAGCGCAAGGCGTGATGTCGACCTACAAAGGTCGTGCATTAGGCACTATCGGTGATGTCGGCGCCTATTCTTTCCACGAAACTAAAAACATCATCTCCGGTGAAGGCGGGGCGATCTTAGTCAATCATGAGGATTTAATGCTACGTGCAGAAATTATTCGTGAAAAAGGGACTAATCGCAGCCAGTTTTATCGTGGGCAAGTAGATAAATATACATGGCAAGATGTTGGATCGTCTTATCTGCCGGGGGAGGATGTTGCTGCATTCTTGTTCGCTCAGCTTGAGCAAGCCAAGTACATTACACAGCGCCGCATGGATATTTGGAATACTTATCACACTGCGTTACAGGCGTTGGAGCAAAAGGGTGTATTAAGACGTCCAATTATTCCGGAAGGTTGTCAGCATAATGCGCACATGTATTATATTTTGCTTAACTCTCTGGAACAGCGCTCGGCATTGATTAAGCAGTTTAAAGCACGGGACATTCATCCAACCTTTCACTACATTCCGCTTCATGGGGCACCCGCTGGCAAAAAATACGCACGTGCGCATGGCAGCATGCAACACACCGAAGACTTGTCCGATCGCTTATTGAGGCTACCACTGTGGGTTGGTTTGGAATCTCGTCAGCATGAAGTGATTGATGTATTGACCCAATCATTTGCTTGATAAAATTCTTGACAACAAATTTGATTAAGCGTTAAATGGAATTGCGCTGATTTGAGTGGCCAACCTTAAACAAAGCCTTACTCAGCTTGCGAGCGCATAATAAATACAGCTAAAGCGAGAAAACAAAAACCCGTTTTAGCTTTGGCTTTAGCGGGTTTTTTATTGCCCAGAATGTGAAGAATCATGAACAATCAAGACTATCAAATTGAAACACTTAGTGTGCGTGCCGGTACCGAGACTACACCCTATGGTGAGAACTCCGAAGCACTGTTTTTAAATTCCAGCTTCCGTTTTAAAAGTGCGGCACAAGCGGCAGCGCGATTCGGTGGTACCGAGCCCGGTAATATCTACTCTCGGTTTACCAATCCAACGGTTAGCATGTTCCAAGACAAACTCGCAGCATTGGAAGGTGCGGAGCAGTGTGTGGCTACATCCAGCGGCATGTCTGCAATTTTAGCCTGCGTGATGGGGCTATGCAGCGCGGGCGATCACATTGTGGCTTCTAGAAGTATTTTTGGTACCAGTGTGCAGCTGTTTAGCAATATTCTTAAACGCTGGGGCTTGGATGTCACCTTTGTGTCTCTGACAGATGTAGAGGCTTGGCGTAGTGCAGCGTTGCCTAATACCAAATTGTTTTTTGTGGAGACGCCGTCTAACCCCTTAACCGATATTGGTGATATTGCAGCACTAGCAGACGTTGCACATGCGGTGGGTGCAAAATTGGTGGTAGACAATTGCTTTTGTACGCCAATTATTCAACGACCACTTGAGCTGGGTGCCGATATTGTGATTCACTCGGCAACCAAATATATTGATGGCCAAGGCCGTTGTTTGGGTGGTGCGGTGTTGGGGACGAAAGCGCTGATGGAGCCTGTGTATGGTTTTTTAAGAACAGCCGGCGTGACCATGAGTGCTTTTAATGCGTGGGTGTTTTTAAAAGGCTTGGAAACCCTGCACGTACGGATGGAAGCGCATGCGCGCAATGCACTGGCATTAGCAACATGGCTAGAGGCGCAGCCACAAGTGGCGCGTGTATATTACCCTGGCTTGGCATCACACCCGCAGCATGCCTTGGCGATGCGTCAGCAACGTAGTGGCGCGGGTATTGTGAGTTTTGAAGTGAAGGCAAAAGCTGGTCAGTCAGAACAAGAGGCTGCTTGGGCAGTGATTGATGCTACGGAATTGATTTCAATTACTGCAAACTTAGGCGATGCCAAGTCTACGATTACGCATCCGGCTACGACTACGCATAGTCGAGTTAGCGCAGAGGCGAGGGCGGCCGCAGGTGTCAAAGATAGTTTGGTGCGCATTGCCGTGGGTTTGGAACATGTGGATGATCTGAAAAAAGATTTGGCCATTTTAAGCCAAGCTTGATATGAATGCAGTACATGAAAACGGGGCTAAGACCCCGTTTTTTTTATGGGCTATCTCCTTACTTTGCTGACGTATTTGTATGAATCATTTTTATGATTTTTAATGTAGCCAAACACAGCAGAAACATGAAAACCCTGAGACGATTGGCGCGTTATCATGATAAAATCAGAGGATAAATTTTAACTAAAAAAGCTAGTCTGACTATGAGCCAACCAACTGACCAATTCGCTAAAGAAACCCTGCCTATCAGTCTTGAAGATGAGATGAGACGCTCATACCTTGATTACGCCATGAGCGTGATTGTGGGGCGTGCGCTACCTGATGTGCGCGATGGTTTAAAGCCTGTACATCGACGCGTGTTGTTCGCGATGCATGAGCTATCGAACGACTACAACAAACCTTATAAAAAGTCAGCCCGTATCGTGGGTGATGTGATTGGTAAGTACCACCCGCATGGTGATACCGCAGTGTATGACACCATTGTACGTATGGCGCAGGATTTCTCTTTACGCTACATGTTGGTAGATGGACAAGGTAACTTTGGTTCTGTGGATGGCGACAACGCGGCGGCGATGCGTTATACCGAAATCCGTATGGCAAAAATCGCCCACGAATTATTGGCCGATATTGACAAAGAAACCGTGGACTTTGGCCCTAACTATGATGGCAGTGAGCATGAGCCGTTGATCATGCCTGCGCGTATTCCTAACCTACTCATCAATGGTAGCTCGGGTATTGCGGTGGGGATGGCGACGAATATTCCACCACACAATCTCAACGAAGTGCTGTCAGCCTGTTTTGCGCTATTAAAGAACCCTGAAACCACGGTTGAAGAGTTGATCGAGTTAGTGCCTGCGCCTGATTTCCCAACAGCCGGTATTATTTACGGCACTGTTGGTGTAAAAGAAGGCTATCGTACTGGCCGTGGTCGTGTGGTCATGCGTGGTCGCACACACTTTGAGGACATGGATAAAGGCGGGCGCCAATCCATTATCATTGATGAGTTGCCCTACCAGGTCAATAAAAAGACACTCATTGAGAAAATTGCCGAATTAGTTAACGAGAAAAAAATCGAAGGCATTTCTGATCTACGTGATGAATCAGACAAATCTGGCATGCGCGTGGTGATTGAACTGAAACGTGGTGAAGTACCTGAAGTAATCCTGAATAATCTCTATAAGCAGACGCAGCTACAAGATACCTTTGGCATGAACATGGTGGCGCTGTTAGATGGCCAACCACGATTGCTTAACCTCAAACAAATGTTAGAGGCCTTCCTGCGTCACCGTCGTGAAGTAGTGACACGCCGTACTGTATTTGAATTACGCAAGGCGCGTGAGCGTGGCCATGTGTTAGAAGGCTTGGCAGTGGCATTGGCCAATGTCGATGACATGATTGCGCTAATCAAAGCAGCACCTACCCCGCCGGAAGCGAAAAAAGACCTGATGGCGCGCACATGGCAGTCGCCAGTAGTAGAAGAAATGCTGAAACGTGCTGCCATGGAGGCATCGCGTCCAGAAGGCTTGTCAGTGGATTTTGGTTTAACGCCAAATGGCTACCGCTTGTCAGAAGTACAAGCGCAAGAAATCTTGCAAATGCGTCTGCAACGCTTGACTGGCCTAGAGCAAGATAAGATTGTGACAGAGTACAAAGAAGTGATGGATGTGATTGCTGATTTGTTAGATATCTTAGCCAATGCGCATCGCGTCACAGCGATTATTACAGATGAACTCTTAGAAATCCAAAAACAATTTGGTGATAAGCGCCGTAGTGAAATTGTGGCGAATGCACAAGATTTATCGTTAGAAGATTTAATCTCACCACAAGATGTGGTGGTGACACTTTCACATACAGGTTACATTAAATCCCAACCGCTAGATGAGTATCGCGCACAGAAACGTGGTGGTCGTGGTAAGCAGGCGGCGGCGACTAAAGAAGATGACTTTATCGACAAGATGTTCGTGGCCAATACGCATGATTACATCTTATGTTTCAGTAGCTTAGGACAAGTGTATTGGCTGAAAGTGTATGAAGTGCCGCAAGGCAGTCGTATCAGTCGCGGTAAGCCGATTGTAAACTTGTTCCCGTTAGAAGAAGGCGAAAAAATCAATGCCATCTTGTCGGTGAAAGAGTTTGATGAGAATCACTTTATTTTCATGGCGACTGCACAAGGTACCGTCAAGAAAACAGCGCTGACTGAATTTGCGAACCCGCGTAAATCCGGCATTATCGCGATCAAATTGGATGATGGCGATTACTTGATTGGTGCCGAAATCACCAATGGTAAAAATGACATTGTCTTGGTGTCCAATGGCGGTAAAGCAGTTTGGTTTACAGAGGATGACGTCAGACCAATGGGTCGTGCGACGCGCGGTGTACGCGGCATGAAATTAGGCGCTAAACAACAAGTGCTGTCATTGTTGATTGCAGAAAATGATCAACAATCTGTATTGGTGGCGACAGAAAATGGTTACGGTAAACGTACGGTGTTGTCTGAGTTTCGTCATTCTGGTCGTGGTACGCAAGGGGTGAAAGCGATTGCGATTAGTGAGCGTAACGGTACTGCGATTGCTGCAAAACTTGTACGTGAAGATGATGAAATCATGCTCATTACTACCGGTGGCGTGTTGATTCGTACCCGTGTAAAAGAGATTCGCGATATGGGGCGTGCTGCACAAGGCGTGACACTGATTAACTTGGGTGAAGGTGAAAAACTTTCAGGTCTTGAGAAAATTGTAGAAACAGACGACGACGAAGAAGAATAACGCGAGAGAGTGGCATCGGTAATGAAACAGATTTATAACTTTTCAGCAGGCCCGGCAGTATTGCCTAAAGAGGTATTGCAACGCGCGCAAGCAGAAATGCTGGATTGGCACGGTTCAGGCATGAGCGTGATGGAAATGTCACACCGTGGTAAAGAATTTACCAGCATTCTGGAAAAGACCGAAGCGGACTTCCGTACATTATTGAATGTGCCTAGCCAATATAAAGTATTGTTTTTGCAGGGCGGTGCGATTGCTGAAAATGCAATGATCCCGTTAAATCTGCTCAATGGTAAAAGCGCAGATTACGTGGTGACAGGCGCTTGGAGTAAGCGCAGTGTGGAAGATGCGCGCGCTTATGGCGAGATTCGTATCGCAGCGACTAGCGAAGCGAGCAGTTTTACAGAGGTGCCATCGTTTGATACATGGCAGCTCAATCAAGATGCAGCGTACGTCCATATCTGTACCAATGAAACGATCAACGGTGTTGAGTTCGATGGCATCCCCAATACACATGGCGTACCTATCGTTGCTGATATGTCATCACATATTTTATCTCGGCCTGTGGATGTCTCACGTTATGGCGTGATTTATGGTGGCGCACAGAAAAATATCGGCCCAGCGGGCTTATGTATTGTGGTAGTGCGTGAAGACTTGCTCAATCAAGCGTCGCCACTGACACCAGCGGTATTTAGTTGGAAAACGCAGGCAGACAACCAAAGCATGATTAACACACCGCCGACCTACAGTATCTATATTGCAGGCTTGGTGTTTGAATGGTTGCTGGCGCAAGGTGGTGTAGCCGCTATTGAGCAAAAAAATATCGCAAAAGCTAACTTGCTGTACAACTACTTGGATGGTAGTGATTTTTACTACAATAATATTCAAGTGGCTAACCGCTCCAGAATGAATATTCCATTTAGGCTGCGTAATGAGCAGTTGAATGATGCCTTCTTAAAAGGGGCGGAGGCGCAAGGCTTGCTGCAACTGAAAGGTCACCGTATGGTGGGCGGTATGCGCGCGAGCATCTATAACGCGATGCCGATTGAGGGTGTGCAGGCACTGATTGCCTATATGACTGAGTTTGCAAAACACAACGCCTAAGGTTAAGTGGATATGTCTGATTTACTTAAACAATTTCGCAATCAAATAGATGCGATCGATGACCAGATTCTAGAATTGGTGAATGCGCGCGCGAAATTGGCGCGTGAGATTGGGCATGTCAAACAATCTGGCAATCAAAAAGACGATGGTGTGATTTATCGTCCTGAGCGTGAGGCGCAAATATTACGTCGTTTGCAAGGCCAGAATACTGGTCCGTTGGCTAATGAGGCGGTGAATAATATTTTCCGCGCGGTGATGTCCAATTGCCGTGCTTTAGAAAAAGAGCTCGCCATTGCTTTTCTTGGACCGTTGGGCACTTACAGCGAGGAAGCCGCACTTAAGCAGTTTGGTGAAGGCCGTACCGCCGTCGTGTGTGGCACGATTGATGAGGTGTTTCGCACTGTGCTAGCCGGACAGGCTGACTACGGTGTGGTGCCTGTAGAAAACTCTACAGAAGGCGCGGTTGGACTTACCTTGGATTTGCTGATGGGCACGCCGCTTAAAATCTGTGGTGAAGTGACGTTACCTGTGCATCATTGCTTATTGTCTGGGCAATCTGATTTATCCAATATTTCCCACGTATTTTCGCACGGGCAATCTCTTTCTCAATGTCATGAGTGGCTCAATAAAAACTTGCCATTAGCGCAGCGTGAACCTGTGACTAGCAATGCACGTGCTGCGCAAATGATTCATGAATTGGTTGCAAAAGATGGTACGTTTGCCGCGGCGATTGCGAGCAAACGTGCTGCTGAATTGTTCAAACTGAATATTTTGGCTGAAAATATTGAAGACGATACCAAAAATACCACGCGCTTCTTAGTGTTGGGTGCGCATGATGTGGCGCCTTCAGGCAAAGATAAAACTTCTTTGGTGATGAGCGCTCAAAACAAACCTGGTGCAGTGTTGCAATTGCTGGAGCCTTTGTCTCGCCATGGTGTCAGCATGACCAAGTTTGAATCGCGGCCATCTAAGCAAACACTATGGGATTATGTGTTTTTTGTGGATATTGAAGGGCATCAACAAGAAGCCGCCATCATGGCTGCGCTGGATGAGATTGCAAAGCAAGCTTCGTTCTTGAAGGTGCTAGGTTCTTATCCAGTAGCCATTGTTTAATTGAAATATTGAGTAAATAGTTAAAAGATTACGTCATGAAAGTATCCAATTTAGCCCCAAATTATGTGCGTGCGATTGCGCCTTATCAAGGTGGTAAGCCTATCAGTGAACTCGCCCGTGAGATGGGCTTGAACGAAGCTGATATTGTAAAACTGGCTTCGAATGAGAACCCGCTTGGCATGAGCCCTAAAGCACAAATGGCAGTCGAAGATGCCATCGCTGATATCGCACGTTATCCAGACGGCAATAGCTTTGCTTTACGCGATGCCGTACGTCAAAAATTCGGTGTGGCTTCCAATCAGATTGTGTTTGGTAATGGCTCCAATGATATTTTAGAGCTGAGTGCACGCGCATTCTTAAGCCCAGGTGATGAGGTGATTTTTTCGCAGCATGCGTTTGCTGTTTATCCACTGGTGACGCAAGCGGTAGGTGCGACGGGTGTGATTGTCCCTGCAAAAGCATTTGGGCATGATTTAGATGGCTTTTTAGCGGCCATTACCCCTAAAACCCGTTTGATTTTTGTAGCAAACCCGAATAACCCAACCGGTACTTTGATTGCCAAAGATGTGCTGTATGCATTCTTAAAACAAGTGCCTGCACATGTGTTGGTGGTATTGGATGAAGCTTATGATGAGTACTTATCAGCACAGCATAAATCAGAAGCGATTGCTTGGTTAAACGAGTTTGATCAATTGATCATTTCACGCACTTTTTCAAAAGCCTATGGTTTAGCAGGCTTAAGGGTGGGGTTTGGTTTAATGCATGCGGATGTGGCCGATATTTTGAATCGTGTACGTCAGCCATTTAATGTCAATTCGATTGCACAAGCCGCCGCGATTGCTTCATTAGCGGATGAAGATTTTGTAGAGAAAAGTTATGCGGCCAATCAAGCGGGCATGGTGCAGTTGACGCAAGGGCTGACTAAGTTGGGGCTCAGTTTTATTCCATCATTCGCTAATTTTATTAGTGTGAAAGTGCCCGCTGCCGCCAACGTGAATCAACAGTTATTGCAAAAAGGTGTCATTGTGAGACCGGTTGCTAATTATGAGATGCCAGATTATTTACGAGTAAGCATTGGTTTATTTAGCGAAAATGCACGCTTTTTACAGGCGTTAGAAGATATATTGAAGTGAAGAATTATTAAAGCCATGACTGAACAAGAAAAAATGCGTTACGAAAAGTTAGCGACTGATGATGTCCGCATTCGCGAGATCAAGCCACTGGTGACGCCATTGGTGTTGTTAGAGCGCATGAAAGAAAGTGCGAGTACGACGCAAAATATTTTGGAGACGCGTGCCGCTATCCATCGTATTTTGCACCAAGCGGATGATCGCCTATTGGTGATTGTGGGACCATGCTCGATTCATGATACAGAAGCTGGTATGGAGTATGCACGTCGTTTATTAGAAGTGCGCAAACAACTCAGCGCAGACCTACTCATTGTGATGCGCGTGTATTTTGAAAAGCCCCGCACGACCGTTGGTTGGAAAGGGTTAATTAACGATCCCCACCTTGATGGTACCTATGACATCAATGAAGGTTTATCCCGTGCGCGTAAATTCTTACTGGATGTGAATGAAATTGGTATGCCAGCGGGTGCCGAGTTTTTAGATACCATTACCCCACAATACACGGCGGATCTAGTGAGTTGGGGGGCTATTGGGGCACGCACGACAGAATCACAAGTGCATCGTGAGTTGGCGTCTGGCTTATCTTGCCCGGTAGGGTTTAAAAATGGCACAGATGGCAGCGTGCGTGTGGCGATTGATGCCATTAAAACTGCGGCAAGTCCTCATCATTTCTTGTCTGTGACCAAAGAAGGGCAGTCAGCCATTATTGCCACTACTGGCAATGAAGATTGCCACGTGATTTTACGTGGTGGTAAACACCCTAACTATGATGCAAAAAGTGTAGAGGCTGCTTGTGATAATTTAGCCGATGCAGGCTTGGCGCCACTGTTGATGATTGATTGCAGTCATGCCAACAGTCAAAAGCAGTATGAATTGCAAAAAGAGGTGGCCAAAGACGTAGCTAATCAGGTCGCCAATGGCGATGCGCGTATCATTGGTTTAATGGTGGAATCACACTTAAATGCGGGACGTCAGGAACACACGCCGGGTTGCACGTTGGCTTATGGGCAATCCATTACCGATGCTTGCTTGGGCTGGCAGGACAGCGTACAAGTTTTAGAAGGGCTTGCAGAAGCTGTACGCAAAAGGCGCCAAAAAAGGCTGAGCGAAGAGGTTTAATCGTCTCGTTTTGTCAGCATCATGAAAATCACTAGCCGTTAATCATTGAAGCTTGCAGGGCGCTAGGTGAACGACTCCGTATAGTGTCAATCTTACTAATACATCAATAAGATGTTAACTTATTAAATTTGGAGATGATTATGTGGACAACCCCAGCAGCTACAGAAATGCGTTTTGGCTTTGAAGTTACTATGTACGTCATGAACAAGTAATTGTTCCGTACCAAAGGCTGCCTAATCAGGCAGCCTTTTTTACATCTTTATAATACTTAATTACTACTGTTAAAGAAATTGAATTCATGCATATACACGTACTAGGTGCCGCAGCAGGCGGTGGTTTCCCGCAATGGAACTGTAATTGTTTCAATTGCGATGGCTTGCGTAAAGGCACGATTAAAGCTACTAAGCGTACACAGTCTTCTATTTGCGTCAGCGGCGATGGTGTGAACTGGGTATTGTTTAATGCCTCACCTGATGTGTTGCAGCAAATTCAAGACTTTGCACCATTGCAGCCGGGCCGTGCGATTCGCGATTCTGGTATTCAAGCGATTATCTTGATAGATGCACAGATTGACCACACCACAGGTTTGTTTATGTTGCGTGAAGGTAAAGTGAAGCGTGAAATTTACTGTACAGACATGGTGTATGAGGATTTAACCAGTGGTAATCAAATATTGAACATTTTGGGTCACTACTGCGGTATCAATCGCCATGATGTGCCCATTGATGGCAACACTAGTTTTGAAATCCCTAACGTACCAAACTTACGATTCACTGCAGTAGCACTCAAAAGTGCGGCACCTCCCTATTCACCACATCGTAATGATCCGCATCCAGGTGATACGATTGGTGTATTGATTGAAGAGATCAGTACCGGTAAAAAATGCTGGTATTCCCCTGGCTTGGGTGAGATCGAACCGCACTTGCCACCATTGATGAGCCAAGCGGACTGTATTATGGTTGATGGTACCTTTTGGACGAACACCGAGATGATCGATATGGGCTTGATGACGAAAACTGCACGCAGTATTGGCCATAATCCACAGTCGGGTGAAGGTGGTATGATTGAAAAGTTAAATGAATTTGGAGATGTGCGTAAAGTATTGATTCATATCAACAATACCAATCCTATTTTAAGAGAGGATTCTGCCGAGCGCGCCATCTTAGACACACATAAGATAGAGGTGGCGTATGACGGTATGGACATTATTCTCTAGGAGACAGACATGAATGCACTCACAAAAGACCAACTTCCTTGGACTCGCGAAGAGTTTGAGGATAAGTTACGCCAAAAAGGGCAGGGCTACCATATTTACCATCCGTTTCATGTAATGATGTACGAAGGTAAGTTAACTAAAGAGCAATTGCAATGTTGGGTGGCAAACCGTTTTTACTATCAAATTGCCATTCCAATGAAAGATGCCGCGATTCTGTCTAACTGCCCGGATAAAGAAGTGCGTAAGCAGTGGATTGTACGCATTACCGACCACGATGGAGTGGATGGTCAAGTCGGTGGTATTGAGGCTTGGATTCAATTGGGCGAGGCTGTGGGGTTAACACGTGAGCAAGTAACAAGCTTAGACATGGTTAGCCCTGGGGTACGTTTTGCCGTGGATGCATACATCAATTTTGCAAAACAACGCTCATGGCAAGAGTCAGTCTGTTCAAGCTTAACTGAACTATTTGCACCACATATTCACCAGCAACGCATTAGCTCATGGCCGACCATGTATCCTTGGATCAAAGAAGAGGGCTTGTCTTACTTTAAAAAACGCCTGACAGAGGCGCGCCGTGATGTAGAACAAGGCTTGGGCGTGACATTAGACTATTTTAGTACATCACGCGAAATGCAAATGAAAGCATTGGAAATCTTACAATTTAAACTCAATGTACTTTGGGTGATTGCCGATTCCATTATGTTGGCATCTACAGACATCAAAACGGAAGGACGTGACTACTTGCGTCAACCGGTGATTCATTTTGATTAATAAAAGATAAGCGCTATGGAAAATAATATTCAGCCTACAGATATTTACGCATTGGCATTTCATCATCGCTTCCAATGGGAAGAAGCACAAAATAGCTATGTGATACTTTTTCCAGAAGGCATGGTCAAACTACATGGAGGTGCCGGAGAAGTGATTAAACGCTTAGATGGTAAAGCTACTGTAGCGGATGTTGTAGCTGACTTAAAAGCGACATTTCCTGATGCACAAGAGATTGAAAAAGATATTATCGGCATGTTTGAATTGGCTGTTAGTAAAGCCTGGTTAAGAAAAGTGAATTAGGCAGGCTTTAAAGGAGTAGCAAAATGACACAAGCTTCATTAGGTGATTCAGTCGTACAAAAAGAGGTGCACGCCCAACAGCAAAATAATGGCGTAGCTGCCAATATTACGCATACACAACCTTTGTGGCTGTTGGCAGAGGTGACGTATCGCTGCCCGCTACATTGCGCCTTTTGCTACAACCCAACCGATTACGATAAGCACACACAAAACGAACTATCAACTGAACAGTGGATTCAGGCCTTACGTGATGCACGTAAGATGGGTGCGATTCAGCTTGGTATCTCTGGTGGTGAGCCATTATTGCGTGACGATATTGAAGATATCGTGATTGAGGCGAAGAAGTTGGGCTACTACAGTAACTTGATTACTTCCGGTGTGGGTCTGACTGAAAAACGCATTCAAGCGTTTAAAGAAGGTGGCTTGGATCATATTCAATTATCGATGCATGACATTACCGAAGAAATTAATAACTTCATTACCAACACTAGAACATTTGAGTTGAAGAAAAAAGTAGCTGCGATGATTAAAAATCATGGCTACCCAATGGTGCTGAATGTAGTGATTCATCGCTATAACATCGGCCATATCAAAGAAATTTTGGAGATGGCAGAAGCCTTGGGCGCTGACTATGTCGAACTGGCCAATACGCAGTATTACGGCTGGTCTTTGGTAAATCGTAGCCAATTGATGCCATTGAAAGAGCAAATTGATGAAGCCGAGCGCATCACCAATGAGTTCCGCCAAAAAGTAGGCAATAAGATGAAAATCTTCTTTGTGGTGCCAGATTACTTTGGCAACCGTCCAAAAAAATGTATGAACGGCTGGGGCGAGGTGTTCATGATTGTGACAGCAAATGGTGATGTGTTGCCATGCCACTCTGCGCGCGTATTGCCAGGGATAGAGTTTCCGAATGTCCGCGAAAAAGGCTTGGAGTGGGCATGGAAGGACTCGCCTGCGTTCAATAAATACCGCGGTGATGATTGGATGAAGGAGCCATGTAGAAGCTGCCCTGAAAAAGAAAACGATTTAGGCGGATGCCGGTGTCAGGCTTTCTTGCTAAGCGGTGATGCAGAAAGTGCAGACCCGGTATGTTCACTATCTCCTAATCACCACCTAATTGAGCAAGCGATTGAAGAATCCAAAAATCCGCAGATTCAAGCGCAACCGATTATCTTTAGAACCGATAAAAATTCTAAAAAATATGCGAGTGGTGAGTCTAATGAACGAGTCGAAGCCTTTCACGCTTTGCCATAAGTACATCATTTCAAGGCTATAATAAAGGGCGCTGATAGGCGCCTTTTTTATTCAAGTATTCTAGTCAAGAGCAGATTTTAATTTGAAAACACATTCTATTTTTCTCGTCTATGTATTGGCCGCATTGGCTGCGCTCGCACCATTTGCCATTGATACGTATCTGCCGGCATTTCATGTCATGGGCGCAGAATTAGCTACATCAGACTTACATATTCAACAAAGTCTCACCTTTTACCTGTTACCTTATGCTGCCATGACGTTATGGCATGGCGCAATCTCGGACGCGATTGGACGCATCACTACGATCAAATGGGGCTTAGGTATATTTGTGCTGGCCAGTATTGGCTGCGCGTTTGCACCCAATGTGGAAACGCTTTGGTTTTTTAGAGCCTTACAAGGTGCCAGTGGTGGGGCAGGTAATACCGTTGCACGTGCCATGGTGCGCGATTTATTTGAAGGCGCACAAGCTCAGCGCGTGATGGCAACCGTACAAATGCTGTTTGGCATTGCCCCAGCTGTGGCGCCTATTATTGGAGGCTTCTTGCTGGGAATTCACTGGCAAGCCATTTTTATATTTCTAGCCATCTACGCTGCACTTACGCTGTGGGCTTCGGTGAAGTTTTTACCCGAGACCATGCCCAGCGAAAAGCGTACTCAGCTATCGGCACGTAGCGTGCTCAAAAGCTATAAAACGATATATAAAGACATGGAGTTTGCCAAGCTAGTGACCGCGATTGGTGCCAACTTCTCTGGTTTTTTTATTTATGTATTGGCTAGTCCGGTATTTTTAGGCAAGCACCTCGGCTTGTCACCTCAGCAATATGGTTATTTATTTGTCCCCACGGTGACCGGTATGATCATCGGCTCTTATTTGGCAAAACGTGCGGCAGGTCGATACTCTGCCTCTCTGGTAGTGCGGTGGGCTTACGGATGGATGCTGGCACTGGCACTCGTCAATCTTACGGTATGTTATGTGCTGCCAGTGGCGGTGATGACCAATATTCTACCGATTGCACTATTTAACATTGGCATGGCCATGTGCATGCCGGTGTTATCGATTGCTGCGCTGGATCGCCATCCAAGAATTCGCGGTACTGCAGCCTCTGCACAAGCGTTTATGCAAATGCTCTTATCTACCGTGTCGGCTGGTATTGTGGTGCCGTTCGTCTGGTTTTCACCACTAGGGTTGGCTTGGGCGATGGCGGTGTACCTTGTATTGGGTTGGGTGCTAGTGCGCAAAACGCAGTTATGGGAGCCAAAAGCAAACACTGCTGTTGAACACTAGTTATTGAGTATTAACGCCCAGTATCTGCATTATTTTGTGTAGCATTAGGGTGATGCCACGCCAGAGTTTAGGCAGCATCCATAACATACCCAGTACAAATAGCAGTAGCACGCCTACAAACACTACGGGGTGGGCAAGTGCCAGCCAGCCGCCACTCAGCCATAAACCATCCTCACCAAATGATGTCGTGATATTGCTGACAGGCTCAGGAGATGTATTGATGAGTGCACGGCTGCCGGCTTTGGTGACATGCGTAATCCCCGTGAGTGATCCTCCGAGCAAAGCCGCAATTGCTGCCATCATCGGGTCGCTTGCATTCATGGCGCCCATGGCAAGGTAGGCACCTGCCGGAATCCGAACAAACGTTTGGATACTATCCCAGACACTATCTACATAAGGGATTTTGTCTGCAAGAAACTCCACTATCATCAAAATACCAGCCACACCAATCACCACAGGATGGCGCAATATATCAAGCGTTTGGGGTAACTGTAAGTATTCGTAGCGGCTTAATAAACCTACTGCAAATACGGTTGCATACAGGCGAAATCCGCTGGCCCAGCTTAATCCACTGGCTAATGCAAAGCTAGAAATTGCATCCATAACGCCCTTTTGTTCCACAGATTCATAGACAACAACCCTTGTTAGTATAACGATTAATAATTTTAGACCAATCAAGTTTAAGGCTTAGAGGTCGATATAAACTTAAATAGAGAAGAAGTGTAACCATTTCTTTAGATACGTAACAAGGGAGTTTGACATGAGTACACGTGAACAAGATGCATTAAAAGCCTATTTGAATTTACTGGAACGCAAAGGCGTGCCAGAAGTGAAATTGATTCAACGCCAATATATTATTTTACGCTTAGTGCCGTTTATCGAGCACATTGAGCTAGACGGTTTACATTACCGCGAAGCTGTAGATCAGCTATTCAAAAAACTAGATCATGCTGAATGGGCAATCTGTATTCCAGTTATTCGCGATTATTTCTCATTTTGGGTCAAAGACATCAAAGCCATTGCTGGTATGAATCAAGATCACGCATTTGAAGCCAATGCTAAAACTTGGCAACCTGAAACACGTAACTTAAAAGAGTTATGGGAATCATTGGATAAAGTGACATTGACCAATGTAGAGGTGAAACCATTAGAAACCTATGAAAATGCGCTGCGTAGCCGTGGTGCAGATGATTTGTTTATTGATACACGTCGTAAACTGGCTAAATTGTTATTGCTCAGATTGCGTGATGTACCACATAAACAGCCTAATGCGTACCGCAAAGTGATGGAGGCGAACCTGCCATTGTTCACGACAGATGAAACGCACCACACGTTTTTGAATGTGGGTAGAGAGTTTTACTATTTCTGGAAAGGTGATGGTAATGCGCAGCATCAGCTAGCCATGGCCGCATAAGGGTAGTTGCACAAATAAAAAAGGAGACCGATGGTCTCCTTTTTTATTTAGATTTTGTTACTCAATCAACAATTCAGCTTTGCCTGGTACGCCATTCATTGCATCTGCATCCTCTAACGGTGCTTTTCTTGCGCTGATGACTGGCCAAACTTTTGCTAGTCTTGCATTGATTTCGATAAACTCCTGTTGGTCTGCGGGCACGTCATCTTCTGCAAAAATCGCTTCGGCCGGGCATTCTGCCACGCATAATGTGCAATCAATACACTCGTCTGGATTAATCGCCAAAAAGTTTGGGCCTTCGACAAAGCAATCTACCGGACATACGTCTACGCAGTCGGTAAATTTACATTGAATACAATTTTCAGTGACGACATAAGTCATTATTTATTCCTTTACAGCTTTTAAAAGCCTAAAACATTATTTTATTAGATTTAATCATTGAACGATAGTCTGGACTTAGACAATCATCCCAGCGCCTACCGTGTTATTTGTGCTTTCATCGATCACAATAAAAGCGCCCGTCGCACGGTTGGATTTATAACTGTCTACCATTAACGGTTGTGCCAATTTAAAGATGAGTCGCGCAATGTCGTTCATTTTTAAATCTGCAGTAGGTTGTTGCTCTAGTGTGTTCACATCCACTTTGTATTGAATCGCGCCGATTTTGGCTTTTGACTCACGCGTGGTATGACGCACAATATAAGTGCGGGCAGGGGAGAGCGGTGTTTCAGACAGCCAGCATACAAACGCTTCTATTTGTTTGACTGGCTCTGGCGCTTCACTTGTTTTTACAATCATGTCGCCACGGGAAGTATCGATTTCATCTTCCAGCAAAAGCGTCACACTTTGTTCAGTTTGCGCGCTTTCCAATTGTGTCTCGCCTAATTGGATGGCTTTCACTTTAGACTGATACCCATTAGGTAGCACCGTCACAGCATCGCCTACTGCAATATTACCTGACTCAATGCGACCCATAAATCCACGGAAATCGTGTAAATCGGCATCGGCACTTGCGTGTGGGCGGCAGACAAATTGCACTGGGAAACGGAATTGCTCAGATTGCTCTGTATGTGCAGCCGGTGCTTTTTCTAGCATCTCCAGCAAGGTCTCGCCAGTATACCAAGGCATGCTGTCTAAACGGTCAACCAACATATCGCCATTCAGTGCAGACATTGGGATAAAGCGGATGTCTCTTGCTGCTGCTAATCCAATCTCTTCTGCAAACTGTAAATAGTCGGCACAAATTTTGTCGTATACAGCTTGGTCGTAATTCACCAAATCCATTTTATTCACTGCAACCACAATATGCGGAATGCCTACCAAATGTGCCAAATAGCTGTGACGACGCGTTTGTGTGAGTACGCCTTTGCGTGCATCAATCAGAATAATCGCAAGGTTTGCTGTAGAAGCTGCTGTCACCATATTGCGTGTGTATTGCTCATGGCCAGGTGCATCGGCAATGATGTATTTGCGTGTGCCGGTACTGAAATAGCGGTAGGCCACGTCAATGGTAATGCCTTGCTCGCGCTCTGCTTGTAAGCCATCGGTCAGCAAAGATAAATCCACAGCTTCCATGCCACGTTTTTTAGACGTGTTAGAAATTTGTGTCAGCGTATCAGCCAAGATGGTTTTGGTATCAAACAGCAAACGACCAATTAAAGTGCTTTTGCCGTCATCAACGCTACCGCATGTCATGAAGCGTAATAAAGAATCATTGTGTTGCATATGGTTACTCATTAGAAATACCCCTCTTTCTTGCGTTGCTCCATCGAAGCATCAGAGGTTTGATCATCTAAACGCGTAGCGCCGCGCTCAGTAATGGTAGTGGTCGCTGTTTCCAGCACAATTTTGCTGACGTTATCTGCATCTGAAAGTACTGGCGCTGTGCAGGTGATGTCGCCTACGGTTCTAAAGCGTACTTGCATATTGATGACTTCTTCACCGGCTTTAGGTACGTTAATCACTTCGCCACTGGTTAATGCTACATTGGCGGGCATCATGGCACCACCGCGCATAATAATGTCGCGTTGATGCGAAAAGTAAATGCTAGGTAAGCCTAAGTTTTCACGTTCAATGTATTGCCAAACATCCATCTCTGTCCAGTTGGAAATAGGGAAGGCACGAATGTTTTCACCTTTGTGTGAACGTGCGTTATACAGGTTCCATAGTTCAGGACGTTGATTTTTTGGATCCCATTGACCAAACTCATCGCGGAAACTCATGATGCGCTCTTTGGCACGTGCTTTTTCTTCATCGCGTCGTGCACCGCCAATACAACAATCAAAACCAAACTCTTCAATCGCTTCTAGCAATGTCACAGACTGGTGTTTATTGCGTGGTTCGTCCGGTGTTTTGAGTACGACGGTACCGCGTTTCATCGAATCTTCAACTGAACGCACAATCAGGCGCTCACCCAATTCAGCCGCACGCTGGTCACGGAAATTAATCACTTCTTGATAGTTGTGACCGGTATCAATATGCATGAGTGGAAAAGGGAAGCGACCTGGGCGAAATGCTTTTTCTGCTAAGCGCAAAATGCAAAGTGAATCTTTGCCGCCCGAGAATAGCAACACAGGGTTAGAGCATTGTCCGGCCACTTCACGCAAAATATGAATGGCTTCGGCTTCCAGCCAATCAAGATGGCTTAGCGTTTTTTGAGATGTAGTCATAGTTGTTTACGATTTAAAATTACTTTTTGACATGCAGGCCGCATTCTTTGGAGGTAGGATCTTCCCACCACCAACGGCCAGCACGGATGTCTTCACCCATTGCCACAGCGCGCGTACAAGGCGCGCAGCCAATGCTGGGGTAGAACTGGTCATGCAATTGGTTATAAGGCACACTAAACATGCGGATGTATGCCCAGACTTCTTTTTCAGTCCAGTCACTCAAGGGATTGAATTTTTCTAACTGGTTGCTCGCATCAAATTCACGGGTTGGTAAACTAGCACGCGTAGTGGCTTGCTCGGCACGCATACCGGTCACCCATGCCTGTTTTCCGGCAAGCGCGCGCTGAAGTGGCTCTACTTTACGCATATGGCAGCAGGCCTTGCGTAGTTCGATACTTTCATAAAACGCGTTAATACCGTTTGTGCGCACATATTGCTCTACGGCTTCATGTTTTGGAAAAAACACGACGGGTTTTGTATGGTAAGTAGTTTCTACTTCACCCATCAATGTATAAGTTTCAGCAGGTAAGCGGCCAGTATCTAATGAGAAAATCTCAATCGGCAAGTGTTCTTGCATGATGATGTCGGTCAGCACCATATCTTCTGCACCATAGCTGTTAGCAAAGGTGATGGCTGTAAACTCTGCACTGGCAGCTTGCAATAAGCTTAATACTTGCGCGCGTTTTGTATGGACGCTTTGCGTAAGCTCATCTGTCAGCTTAGGCGAGGTCGCTGGGTTGCTAGCAGCAGGTTTGAGCATGCTAACACTGGAAACACTCATGCGCGATCCACTCTACGCCACACTGGTAGCGCATCATCCACAGCACCTTGGTAAGGTTGACTGAAATCTTTTAAGCTTGCTAACGCGTCTTCTGCTGAGCGGTCTGCACGAATCAAGTAGCTACTAAAGCCAGAACGTTTTAAGAAAAACAATTGATCGCGTAACACATCACCGACTGCACGTAACTCGTTTTTAAAGCCATAACGGGTGCGTAACAAGTTACCAATAGTGAAGATTCGACCATCGGGGAAACGCTCTACAAATACGGCAATCAGTGGCAACTCATTGATGTCAGCAAAGGTTGCTGCTAGTGAATCTAATGGCTCATGTGTCGCTATTAAAATGCCTATTTCTCCAGCTGCCATGCGGCTAGCGAGTTGTTCGACATTTGCTTGCCATACGGTTAATGGCAATAATACTTTGCCTGTAGCGGGTATTTGCGTAGCCGCTATTTGTGCAGGAGAATAAGTAGGCTCTCCTGTCAATTTGAAAAGCACCACTTTACCGGCTTGCTTTTTGACGACTTCGTCACCTAAACTAGGTGGAATCACCCTTGTCCACTCATCAGCCACCAGCGCATTGTCTTTAATTAGATTACTCATGCGGCCTCCTTCTCGGCATAGACGTGGGCCTTGAACGGCGCAATACCTAAACGACGCACTGTATCAATAAAGCGTTCTTCATCAGTACGTTCTTTTAGATACACTTCAATCAGTCGTTGCACGACACCTGGCATTTCTTCTGCGGAGAAAGAAGGGCCAATGACCGTACCAATGCTTGCATCATTACCTTGCTTGCCGCCAATGGTGACTTGGTACCATTCTGAACCGTCTTTATCTACGCCTAAAATGCCAATATGCCCCACATGGTGGTGACCGCAAGCATTCATGCAACCAGAAATATTCAGCTCTAAGTCGCCAATGTCATGCAAGTAATCTAAGTTATCAAATTGCATTTGAATCGCTTCTGCAATTGGGATACTTTTTGCATTAGCTAATGAGCAGAAATCGCCACCAGGGCAGCAAATCATGTCGGTGAGTAAGCCAATGTTAGGCGTCGCTAAACCTGCAGCACGCGCTTTTTCCCAAATAGCGAATAGGTCGCTTAATTTCACATCGGCCAAAATCAAGTTTTGCTCATGTGACGCGCGCAATTCACCAAAACTGTAGGCGTCTGCTAAGTCTGCGACCATCTGCATTTGCTCGCTGGAGATATCACCAGGTGGTTTGCCATGTGGTTTGAGTGACAAGGTCACTGCACGATAGCCGGATTGTTTGTGTGCATGTGTGCAACGCTTAACCCAACTAGAAAAAGCTGGGTTGCTAGCAATGGCGCTATCAAAACCTGCATCATGTGCTGGTAAGGTTTCATATGGCATTGGTTCAAAGTGCTGTGCTACACGATGGAGCTCAGCCTCTGTGATGGTGTTAGGACCATCTTTAATATGCACCCATTCTGCTTCCACTTGTTGTTTGAACTCTTCAATGCCCAGTGCTTTTACTAAGATTTTAATGCGTGCTTTATACGCATTGTCGCGACGGCCATGCATGTTGTACACACGAATGATGGCTTCGCAGTAAGTGAGCGCATGTTGCCACTCTAGATGATCGCGAATCACCGTGCCTAGAATTGGCGTGCGGCCCAAACCGCCACCCACCCATACTTTAATCGCCACTTGGTTATTACTGTCTCTGTAAAATTCCAAGCCAATATCATGTGCTTGCACAATGGCGCGGTCTTGCTTAGTGCCAGATACTGCAATTTTGAATTTACGCGGCAGTAAAGCAAACTCAGGGTGAAAAGTACTCCATTGGCGCATGACTTCGGCCATCGCACGTGGGTCAATCACTTCATCCGGGGCAATGCTGGCAAATTGGTCGGTCGTGATGTTGCGAATGCAATTACCGGACGTTTGAATCGCGTGCATTTGTACCGTGGCTAGCTCTGCCAAAATCTCAGGCACGTCTTCTAGCTTAGGCCAGTTGAGTTGCAGGTTTTGACGCGTGCTGAAGTGGCCATAGCCTCTATCATAACGTTTGGCGATATCGCCTAGTTTGCGTAATTGTTTGCTGGATAGCATGCCATAAGGCACGGCAATGCGTAGCATAGGCGCATGACGTTGAATATATAAGCCGTTTTGAAGGCGCAGTGGACGAAATTCGTCGTCGGAAAGTTGGCCGGCTAAGTAACGGCGTGTTTGGTCGCGGTATTGTTTTACACGCTCATCAACGATTTGTTGGTCAATTGCATCGTATTTATACATAAATTATGGTGTTTCCTAACAGAGGCGATATTTTAATGTAAAACCAGCTTTAAGCCTACTAAAATCAGTATGGCAGCCAATACAATGCGTACCCAATGTTCAGCTATTTTTGAGCTCATATGGCTTCCTAAATAGATGCCTGGGATAGAGCCAATGAGCAGTGTGCCAAGAAGCGGGTAATCGATTGTGCCTAGAGAGGCATGGCCTAATCCTGCAATGAGTGTAAGTGGCACGGCATGCGCAATATCGCTTCCTACAATGGTGGTGATTTTTTCTTTAGGATACAACATGATGAGCGCAGTGACACCCAATGCGCCAGCACCTACAGAAGTGAGTGTAACTAACGCACCCAAAACGATGCCCAAGAATACTGTTGCAATTGGCACGTATTGCACTGGGAGCCAGTGACCTTTGCTGAATAAGTGTTTGAGCTTGTTTCTGAATAGCACTGCGGCCGATGTGATAATGAGTGCAACACCTAGCCAAAATTTAATGGTGGAGATTGCGCCGCTTGATTCAATATCAATCGTTTTTAAAAATAAGATCGTGGCAATGGAGGCTGGGATGCTGCCTATGGCTAGCAACTTCACAATGTTCCACTCAATATTGCCCAATTTGCCATGTGCAAATATACCCACAGATTTGGTCACGGATGCATAAAGCAAATCTGTGCCTACAGCGACAGCCGCTTTTACATTAAAAAATATGAGTAAAATAGGGGTCATCAGTGAACCGCCGCCCACTCCAGTCAGTCCGACTAGAAAGCCAACGAGGAATCCTGCTAATATAAAGTAGTAATTCACTGTGAGTAAAATCTAAAGAAAAATAACCTTAGATTTTAACATTTAATATATGTTTTATTAATAACCGTTGATTATTTCTATATACTGGTTAATTATAAAGTCACGATTGTTTGGATGCCGCGCATGAAGTTACACCAGCTAAAATATGTGCATGAAGTTTCGCAGCAAGGTTTGAATATCTCGGCAGCAGCAGAAGCGCTGCATACCTCTCAACCCGGCGTTAGTAAGCAAATTCAATTGCTAGAAGAAGAGCTAGGGTTACAAATTTTTCAGCGCAATGGCAAACGCCTAGTCGGCATTACCGAGCCTGGTCGGCAAATTCTAAAATTGGCCGCGCAGGTGATGTTTGATATGCAAAATATCAAACGTGTGGGTGATGAGTTCAGCCGTGTTGAGACAGGTACATTAATCATTGCTACCACACATACGCAAGCCCGTTACAAACTGCCTTCTGCAGTGCAACAATTTATCCAAATGTTTCCCAATGTTAAGCTCACTATTCATCAAGGCAATCCAAGTCAAGTGGCGTCACAAGTGGCCAGTGGCGAGGCGGATATTGGTATTGCCACCGAGTCTATCAGTTTGGATGAGCGTTTGTTGACATTGCCTTGCTATCAGTGGAATCGCTGCTTGGTCATGCCTAGCTATCATCCGTTGGCCAGTAAGAAGTCGATCTCGTTGGTGGATATTGGCTCGCATCCACTCATCACTTACGATTTTGCCTTTACGGGCGGGACGCTGGTGTCACAGGTATTTCATGATGCAGGTGTGACGCCTAATATTGTATTAACGGCGATTGATGCAGACGTCATTAAAACGTATGTGAACCTTGGTTTGGGTATAGGCTTAATTGCCAATATGGCATATGACGAGAAGCGTGATGCGCCTTTGATTAGCTTAGATTGCAGCCACTTGTTTCCAGATAGTACGACCTATTTGGGGGTGAGGCGAGATGCATTTTTGCGTGGCTATATGCTAAGCTTTATGCAATTACTTTCTCCAGACATCAATCTCAAAGCAATCGAGCAGACCCTTAAAGGGACTTAATGACACGTGTCTTAATACTTGTTGCAGTAATGTTGCTCATGCCAGCATGTATGCATGTTGCCAAACATGAGGCTGAGTCCATCGTAGCGCCGCGTATCAAGGTGGTAGGGCATGGTATGCCGGATATTGATTTGAGCACGGCCATCTATGAGGTGCCAGTGAACGCTGGCGTGAGCTATCAAGATTTGGTAGATAGCTTAAAGTCTATTTCTGAGGGCATGAATTTTGTGAGCCCTGCCAATTTCCCCATTGGGGAGCACATGAAGTTACGTGGAATTGACCCGCAAGGTATCAAAGAAGTACGCACTTTTTGTAACCTAACCATGGGCACGGAAATCATCTTAGACCACCCAGAATTTTTGGTATTTGCGCCTTGCCGTATTGCTATTTATGAAAAATCGAATCAACTATATTTGGGGCTGGATCGGCCCACGTATGATTTGAAGAGCATCAAACACCCAAGTGCACGGGCCATTCAGTCCGCACAAACATTAGAAGATGCGTTAATCCAGCTCATGGAAAAAGCACGTCGCGGTGACTTTTAACTTTTAAAACAGAAAACGGAAAAATGACTCAACCCATTCGCCTAGCCAAATCAGAAGACTTTTTATACCTATTGCCAAAAATGGCGAATCGGCATGGGCTGATTGCAGGGGCAACCGGTACTGGTAAGACGGTTACATTACAGAGTCTTGCTGAGGGGTTTTCTGATTTAGGTGTGCCGGTGTTCATGGCCGATGTCAAAGGCGATTTGTCTGGCATGAGCCAAGTAGGGGGCGGCAACTCTAAAGTGGATGCGCGTGTTCAGCAATTGGCCATTCCGGATTATGCGCCAGCGGCCTCGCCAGTCACATTCTGGGATGTGTATGGCATCAAAGGGCATCCAGTACGCACTACGGTAGCCGAAATGGGGCCATTGCTGCTGGCACGCATGTTGAACTTGAATGATATACAAGCTGGCGTGCTAAATGCGATTTTTAAAATTGCAGATGACCAAGGCTGGTTGCTTCTGGATTTGAAAGATTTACGTGCAATGTCGCAATACGCAGCCGAAAATTCAGCGCAGTATCAGACTGAGTACGGCAATATTTCTGCAGCCAGTGTGGGTGCTATTCAGCGCGCTTTGTTGCAACTGGAAACAGAAGGTGGCGATCTGCTATTTGGTGAACCTGCGCTGAATCTAGACGACTTAATGCAAACAGATACCAAGGGGCGTGGTGTCATCAACATTCTCGCATCGGATCAATTGTTTAACTCACCGCGTGTTTATGCCACTTTGTTGCTGTGGTTGCTTTCTGAGCTGTTTGAAAAGTTGCCTGAGGTAGGGGATTTAGAAAAACCTAAGCTGGTATTTTTCTTTGATGAAGCGCATTTGCTATTCAGCGATGCGCCACAAGCACTCATGCAAAAAATTGAACAAGTCATTCGTTTGATTCGTTCTAAAGGTGTCGGGGTTTATTTTGTGAGCCAAAACCCGCTGGATATTCCGGACATTGTATTAGGGCAGTTAGGCAATCGCGTGCAGCATGCCTTGCGTGCGTTTACACCGCGCGACCAAAAAGCAGTGAACTCTGCTGCGGAAACCTTTAGAACAAACCCTAAAGTGGATGTAAAAACAGCGATTACCGAGCTAGGGGTGGGTGAGGCCTTGGTTTCATTCTTAGATGAGAAAGGCATTCCATCACCCGTCGAGCGCGCGTTTGTCTGCCCACCAAAAAGTCGTATTGGACCAGCCACAGATGCAGAGCGCGCAGCTGTAATCCGCCAATCATTGGTTGCAGGTGTCTATGAGAAGTTGGTGGACCGGGAGTCTGCTTATGAGATTCTAAAACAACGTGCTACCGAAGTTGCAGCGAAAGAAGCGCCTAAGGAAGAAGAGCAGGGCTTTGATTGGGGCGGTGTGTTGGGCGGTAAAAAGGCAAGCCGCTCAGATTCTGTCTTAGAAAGTGCGGCAAAATCAGCTGCGCGCGCCATTGGCTCTCAGCTTGGGCGTAGCATTATCCGCGGCGTTTTAGGCTCTATTCTAGGCAAAAAATAACGGAATCTAGTCATTATTGGTTTGGCTGAGAGGCTTACCTTTCAGTCTTGCTAGTCATTAATTAGGGGAGTTCTTATGCAGTCTGATATTGAAATTGCGCAACGTGCAGTATTAAAGCCAATTTCGACGATTGCAGAACATTTGCCCATTGCACCTTCTGCGTTGATTCCTTACGGGCACCATATTGCTAAAATCAGCCAGGAGTGTGTTCGGACTTTGGCAGCTCGTCCCAACGGAAAATTGATTCTAGTCACAGCCATTAGCCCTACGCCCGCAGGTGAAGGCAAAACCACGACGACCATTGGGCTTGCCGATGCGCTGAATTACATTGGTAAACGCGCGGTAGCTTGCCTACGCGAGCCTTCTTTAGGCCCGGTGTTCGGCATGAAGGGCGGAGCAACCGGCGGTGGCTATGCACAAGTGCTGCCGATGGAAAATATCAACTTGCATTTTACTGGTGATTTTCATGCGATTACCTCAGCCAATAATCTACTGGCTGCTTTGATTGATAATCATGTTTATCAGGGCAATGCATTAGATATTCAGCAAGTGACTTGGCGGCGGTGTATGGACATGAATGACCGTGCTTTACGCCATGTGACCTTGCATCAGCGTCAGGACGTGGATACAGGGTTCGACATCACAGTGGCTTCAGAGGTGATGGCTATTTTTTGCTTAGCTGAAGACTTACAAGACTTAACACAACGATTAGGTAAAATCCAAGTGGGTGTTAACAGTCAACATCAACCGGTGTTTGCATGCGACCTACAAGCCGAAGGCGCCATGGCTGCCTTGTTAAAAGATGCATTTCAGCCCAACTTAGTGCAAACCATTGCGCATACGCCAGCCATTGTACATGGCGGACCCTTTGCCAATATTGCCCATGGCTGTAACTCGGTAGTGGCTACTAAAACTGCATTGAAACTTGCGGATTACGTGGTGACGGAAGCTGGGTTTGGTGCCGATTTAGGGGCAGAGAAGTTTTTTGATATCAAGTGTCGCCTTTCCGGGTTAACCCCAGACTTGGTGGTGTTGGTCGCAACGATTCGCGCATTGAAATACCATGGTGGCGCTGAGTTAGCGACCATTCAGCAAGAAAATATCGATGCTCTGCAGGCGGGCATTGAAAACTTAAAAAGGCATCTGCATAATTTGCATGATTTGTTTGGCATGCAAGTGGTGGTAGCCATCAATCATTTTACGCATGATACTCCCAGTGAGATTGCTGCTTTAAAAGATGCTGTGCAAGCGCTAGGGTTTGAAGTATGCATATGTAAGCATTGGGCAGAAGGTGCTGCCGGCGCACAGGCATTGGCAGAAACCGTGGTCAATTATCTCGCGCAAAAACCATCCAAGTTTCAAACACTGTATCCGTTAGAAATGCCATTGGTCGATAAGATTTTGACAATTGCACAGAAGATGTACGGCGCGAGTACTGTTGAATATAGCAGTACTGCGCAAATACAACTGGCACAATTGTCTACGCAATATTCAACGTTACCAATCTGTATCGCCAAAACGCAATACTCTTTTTCATGTGATCCAACCGTGCGCAATGCACCTACCGGCCATACGATAGAGGTAAGCAGCCTGCGTTTATCTCGCGGGGCAGGCTTTATTGTGGCTATTTGCGGCAATATGATGACTATGCCGGGTTTACCTAAACAGCCTGCTAGTGTGCGCATTGGGGTGAATGCTGATGGCAAGATCACTGGGCTATCTTGAGTATAATGGTCACCCATGATCACACTTAAGCAAGTCGGTAATGCTGACCAAACCATACAAAAATCACGATTTATTGCACAGGCAAAAATGTGTGAAACCGAGCGCGAAGTGGGTCTGTTTTTAAGGCAGCTCGCATCACAGTACGCAACAGCGCACCATTTAGCCTATGCTTTTAGAATTAAAACTGCCGAAGGCGTGATTCCTAGGTTTTCAGATGCTGGCGAGCCATCGGGTACCGCAGGTAAACCTATCCTGCAGATATTGGATGGGGAGCAATACGTGAACGTCTGTGTAGGCGTGATTCGATACTATGGTGGCATCAATCTAGGGACTGGCGGCTTGGTCAAAGCGTATGGGGGCACTGCCAAATTGGCGTTACTGCAAGCCGGGGCAATTCCCTTTGTTGAGATGCAAGAGATGCGTATAACCACTAGCTATAAACGTGTAGACGAGCTGACACGCGAGTTAAGTAAGGTGAATGGTGTCGTGCTCAACAAAGCGTTTGATGAAGCCGCACATTTCATCATCAAATTGCCAGTACAATCTGCACAACAATTTATTCAACGTTTTCAATCATAGGCAAGGTGTTTTCATGCAATCGTCCCAACGCTCCTCAGATAAGTACAATATTGCCGCCTGGCTGTTGATGGCAATTGCAATGTTTTTTGTGCTGCATGTGCATTTGTTACCTGCATTGCTATCGGGTTTGCTGGTGTTTGAGCTGGTACATATTATTTCCCCCTATATTGCCCGCAGGCTTCCGGGAAAAGGCGCCAAAGTAATTGCAGTCGCCATACTGGCCGTGCTGGTGATCGGGCTGCTAGCAGTGGTGAGTATGGGGCTAGTCTCCTTGCTGCGTTCTGACTCTGGTGGGTTGACTACATTGATTGCACAAATGGCTGAAATTATTGAAGACTCCCGCAAAATTTTGCCTGCTTGGTTAGATGCACGTTTGCCAGAAGATGCTGTTGCACTGCAACATGCGGTTACGCAATGGCTGCGCGACCATTCGAACGACTTGCAATTTGTGGGGACAGAAGCAGGGCGTCACGCTGCGCACATGTTGATTGCCATGGTGATAGGTGGCATGTTGGCTTTGCATGAAGCCACACAGCGTGATCGTTATCCTGTGTTTACACGTAGTTTGGTGGAGCGTATCAGCTTGTTTAGCGCCGCGTTTCGTAATATTGTGTTTGCACAAGTGCGTATCTCAGCCATTAACGCAACGTTCACTGGTATTTATCTTGCAGTGGTGTTGCCGTTATTAGGTATTCATTTGCCTTTTACTAAGACCCTGATTTTAATTACATTTATTGTAGGCTTGCTGCCAGTGATCGGTAATTTGATCTCTAACACCGTGATAGTAGTGGTGAGCATGAGTCATTCACTAGCGATTGCGTTGTCTTCGCTCTTATTTTTAGTGGTGATACATAAATTAGAGTATTTTTTGAATGCGCGCATTGTCGGCGGGCAAATACGCGCACATGCTTGGGAGTTATTGGTGGCGATGCTGACCATGGAAGCTGCATTTGGCATTGCAGGCATCGTGGCAGCACCGATTTATTACGCGTATATCAAAAGCGAATTAAGAGAGCTTCAGTTAATTTAGCGCAAAGGATACAAACGTTTTTCTAATGTTTTTCCGGGTTTAAGTGCATCTAATTGCGTACCAGCGCTTTCACCCAATTGCGCAAGTCTGTCATCTGGGTGTGGGTGTGTTTTAAATAGCAAGGCTACGCTGTTATCGCTTTTGTTAATTTGCGCCATGTTCTGTAATACTTCCGGTAAGCCATACACATCGTAGCCTGCACGATATGCCAATATCATGCCCATACGATCCGCTTCGTATTCTGCGCTTTTGTCTAAGTTACGCGCGCTGATTTCTGCACCGGTATTGATGGCTTTTTTCGATAGTTTGCTGCTGCCATATTTATCGCCTAATAAACCAGCGCCCATGTCTAATAAAGCTTGTTTTTGCATCACTTTCAGCTGATGTTTTTTGACGATATGTGCAATTTCATGGCCAAGCACCCCAGCCAATTGCGCCTCGTTTTGAAAGGTTTGGTATAGGCCTTTGGTAATCAGTACGTAACCGCCAGGCGCAGCAAATGCATTCAAATCACTACTTTCAATCACGCCAAACCGCCAAGGTAAGTCAGGCCGTTCAGATTGGCTGGCAATCCAGCGCCCCACTTTATTTACATATTGCTGTAGTGCATCATCTTTGACCAATGGCGCGGCGCCCAATAAGCTGCCTGTCACTTCTCGACCAATCGCTATTTCTTCATCTCGACTTGGACTTTTCCAATTGATCTGTGGTTTAGCAGCAGCCGTGTCGTTAGTAGCTGTAGCAGCTGTTGATTCGGTAGTGCTTGGTGCCGCTTTATCTGTATTGGTAGCACCAGTCGACTCTTGGATTTTATCTTTGATTGCGCCTTCTAGGGCTTTGCCAAGGTCAAGCGCATAGGTGTTACTCGTCAAGCTGCATGAGACTAGAAAGGCAATGGTAGCAATACGCATTATTTGGTTCCTTTCATATAGGCCGTCTGGTTGGCACTCAAGCCACCGGCGCTGGAAAATTGTTGTGCGTCGCTTTTGTTAACAGTGTAGCTTTCCATTTTTTTCATTTCTGCTTCGTTAAATTGTGCGGATTGCAGTTCCTCAGCATTCAGGCCGCGAATCCCAGTAGTCGATACCACTTTCCCAGTGCCTGCGCGTCCAGTAGCTACATCCACGGTACCTTGTAACGCATTGCCAGTACTGGCGCGTTTAACGGAAAGTAAGCGTACCCAGCCCGTGGATTTTTTGGTTTTGACTTGCAGCCATGCACCTTTTTTATTCACAATCTGCAGCGGTTCATTTTTGATCAGGGCACCAGCTGATTTAGCATCCGCAAATGGCTCAGTGCGCAAAGTATCAGCCTTCAATGCGGTACCTGTTTCTGCCGCCATGGCGACTGGATGAATCCATAGATTGATACATAAGCCAGCGATGGCATAGTAAAGTGTGCGTTGTTTCATGCAGATTCCTTTGTTACGGTTGATTGGCCATGTTCGAGTTGGATGACCAACTGCGCGAACAAAGTGCGCCATTGTGTTCCAAGTGTTGGACTAGAGCTAGATTGATTAGTTTTGTGTAATGTACCTTCATGCGTGCCATAACGCAGCAAGGTCTGTTTTGGTAGACCTAGTGATTCTAGATTGTCAGGAAAGCTATCGATTAAGCGCTGCATGTCCTGCTGCGCTGCCGCTTTATATTCAGCCTTTTCATCAGAATACATCCAGCTGATCACCATCATATCGCCAAACAATCCCCAGATCCCCGTTTGTGTGCCAAGTAATACTTCCACGCTATTGGGTGTGTGGCTGGTTAGCTCGGCTTTGCGCTTCAATTTCTTCATCACCACATCGCCCAGTGGCTCATCACTCTCAATCATTACCGCCAGCATTAGCACGCTGGTGTGATCGGCATTGGCCTGTACACCAAAGGTGAGCCAGCGTTGTAAAGCTCTATCGGTTGCTAACGCGTATATTTTTGCAATACCAAATAGCGCGACCGCCCACAGGATAGGCCCTGTTAAATCTAGATAGGTATTGCTGATATTGATGCCAATGTAAGAAAGCACCAACAGTCCAATCTGGCTGCCGGTAAAAATAGAGTTAAATTTATCGCGATCTACTTTGAAATAAAAGGCGAGAGTAGTCAGCCAGATCAACAGCAAACTTAACACGATATAAGGTGTTTTGCCGCGCCATACTTTTAAATAGTCACCATGTTTAACGTTATCAATCGCCGTTGCCAATACCTCAACACCGGGAAACTGCTTATCCATGGCGGTCGGTTTAATATCAAACAAGCCAGCTGCGGTAGAGCCGATAATCACAGTTTTATTGGTGAATTCATCTTGCGGGCGCGTTTTATGTTGGCTGGCCAAATCGGTAAACACATCACTAAAACTCACGTATTGATAACTAAATGGCTTGCCGCGCCAATTGATCAGCATATTCTGTGGCAGCTCAGTCAGGTCACCGCCAGCATTGGCACCGACAATCTCTGGTAAGGAAGGCAGATGCCAGCCTTTTTCTTCATGGTAAATACGATATTCACGAACAATCCCATCGTTATCCGGATACACATTATGGGTACCTAAGCGGCCGGGTTTTCGTGCACCTTCAAAAAAAGGCAAAATGGCCGCAATGGTTGCGTTCTGATTATGATCTGGCTTGGCGCGTATGCCAGGAATTTGCGCATACTTTAGCTGGCTTAATTTGTCCTGTGATGCATCTAGCCGCAAGATAGGGAAAAACACATTGTTGCTCGCTGCAATGACCTCATTAAAATAAGCATCACTATCCGGGTTGTAAATATCCGCATCACTGAACACAATATCAAACACAATAGCCTTGGGTTTTTGTGCTTGAATATTCTCGACAAACTCGCCCAGCACTTGGCGAGGCCAAGGCCAGCGGCCATACTCTTTAGCAAACGCAGCCAAACTTGCCTCGTTGATATCTACAATCACAATATCTGTATCTGGCTTGGCTTGAATCACGCGGTGTTTCACCATAAAGTCAAACGCTTTATCGCGCATATTCAGCCCCACATGAAATACGCTGGCATCCAGCAGTACCAGCAACGTGAATAGCGTGGCGAGGTAAATGTAAAAGTTGTTTTTAAGTTTGCGTGTGAGTTTAGCTAGCCATTGACCTAACAATAATTTGAGCTTAATCATAGTCTGTAATAAAACCGTGTGATCGAATCAATTTACTCTAACACAGTGTCTTGAATGCCCACAAATCCAATCCTAAATCCAACTTTGTTGGCTAAAACCGTCTGTTTTTTGCATTTGTTTTATCTTTTTTCACTAAACCCCTTATAAATGAAGAAGATACTCAAAAAATATTGGTAAATTTAAATTATTAGTTGTATGATTTGCATCATTATTGTGATGTATCACTTCCTTTATCGGGCTTAACTATATGAGTTTTAATGCAAAAATAATTTTTTTCAGCTTCGTAATGCTATTAATAGTGGGTGGAATTGATGCGATGATGGTGATGGTTTAGAAAAATACATCAATTAATCAGTTACTTAAAAACTTTGGTACGCACTGTCGTGCTAAAGTCAGCGTTGGTTCGTATCAAAGCCCTGGGGTGTGCCACCTGAGGGCTTTTTTGTTTTAGATGGTAGCTGTGATGAGAGTTACATTGTGACATCCGCTATAATCTTAAATATGAACCTTGAAATATTACAATTCATTTTGACATGCGGTTTGCTACTGGTTGTTATCTGGTTGCTACTGCGTGTGATCAAGCAGCAATCCAATGTCCTACTGATGCAACAGTTGGAAGATAAGCACCGCGCCATGTTGTTAGATTTGAATGATGGCTTAAATAAACTTGGCGATCGCTTAAATATGGCTTCACAAGAGAGTGGAGAACGTCTAAAACAAGCGGTTTCGCAAGAGCTGCAAGCCACGCGTGAGGCCATGCAAACATTGCAGCTTGCGCAAAATAATAGCTTGGCGGCCACGCGTGAGACCGTACTGGAAACCCTGCATAAAACGTTGAGTGAGCAAGGAAAAGCGCAGCAGATGATGATGCACGACACCATGCTGAAGGCAACGACCACACTCACGCAAACCATCGAAAGTTTAAGCAAGATTGTCGATACGCGCTTGGAAGAAATCGGCGGTAAAGTTTCCGAGCGTTTGGAAGAAGGCTTCCGCAAAACCAATGAGACGTTTGTCAGCGTAATGGAACGCTTAGCGACCATCGACGAAGCGCAAAAGAAAATCGATGGCCTCAGTACCAATATGGTGAGCTTGCAAGAGCTGTTAGGGGATAAACGTAGCCGTGGTGCGTATGGCGAAGTGCAATTAGAAGGGTTGGTGCGCAATGTGCTACCAACTACCAGCTTTAAAATGCAGCATAGCTTTGATAATGGTACGCGTGTCGATTGCGCATTATTTTTGCCTGAACCTACAGGGACGGTGGCGGTGGATAGCAAATTCCCTTTAGAGAACTATCACCGTATGTTTGATACCAGCCTGAGTGAAGCGATGCAAGCGCAAGCGGAAAAGCAGTTTAAAGCTGATGTTAAAAAGCATGTGGATGATATCGCGGCGAAATACATCATTCCCAATGTGACGTCCGATGGTGCGGTGATGTTTATTCCAGCAGAAGCGGTGTTTGCAGAAATTCATGCCTATCATCCGGAAGTGATTGATTATGCAATGAATAAACGTGTATGGGTAGTATCTCCCACTACCTTAATGGCGGTGCTGAATACTGCACGCGCCGTACTCAAAGACGTGGAAATGCGTAAACAAGTGCATATTATTAAAGATGAACTGGGCAAACTTAGTAAAGACTTTGAGCGCTTTGATGTGCGTATGAAAAAATTGGCAGACAATATCCGCCAAGCAAACGACAATGCCCAAGAAGTACACATTTCTAGCCAAAAAATTACGAATCGATTTAAGCAAATCGAGCGTGTCGAACTCGGCAATCAACCCATTGATTTACTGGATGAAGTTGATGAATAACCTATTATTAGAAGCTGTTTACCATGCAAATTAAAGTGTTATATTTCGCAAGAATTAAAGAGGCTGTTAACTACTCCAGCGAGGATGTGGACTTGCCTGAAACCGTTGAAACTATCACTGCGTTAAAGCACTGGCTGGCACAACGCGGTGAGGTCTGGGCGAACCTATTTAGCGGCAAGCTAGTGGTCAGAGCCGCAATTAATCATACCTTGGTTGATGATTTGGCCACATTCGAGTCGGGGGATGAGGTTGCATTCTTTCCCCCTGTTACCGGTGGTTAGTGTGGTAAAAGTACAAATAGAAGATTTTGATGTTGGAGAGGTGCTGGCCAGTGTGCGTCGAGACCACCCTCAAATAGGCGCAATCGTCAGTTTCGTCGGGCTGGTACGCGATATGAATGATCATCAATCTGTCACTACGCTTACGTTAGAGCATTACCCAGAAATGACAGAGAAATCGCTGCAGGCCATTGTCGATCAAGCCCAGCAACGCTGGGATATTATGGATGCGGTGGTGATTCACCGTGTCGGCACACTCAAACCGTTAGATCAAATTGTATTGGTTGTGATCAGCAGTGCACACCGCCAAGCCGCTTTTTCGGCGTGCGAATTTGTAATGGATTACCTAAAAACGCAAGCGCCATTTTGGAAAAAGGAAACGAACAACGAGAGCGAGCGCTGGGTGGAAGCTAAAAGCTCCGACGACCAAGCCCAAGCGCGCTGGCAATCTACAAGACAATAAATTTATGCACATACTAGAAGAACAAGCGCTCAATGCGCAGATTAACCCAGACCACTTGGGCTTTCAAACAACCGCTGAGTTGCTATCCGTGCAGTCAGGCCGTTATTCAGATGTACATGCGTGGGTAGCGCAAAGCGAAGCAAAGAAAGCCGCCTTATTTGGGCTAAATATTCAACAGCGTGGATTTAATGTATTAGTGCTGGGTGCACATGGCAGCGGCCGCACCTCACTGATGCAAAGTGCGATGCACGAAGTGGCAAAGCAGCCACATGGGACCAACGTGCTGCATGATCTGGTTGCGCTGCATGATTTTAATCAATATGCACAGCCCATTTTGGTGAAGTTGCCGGTAGGGCAAGCCGCAACATTACGTACAGAGATGGATGGATTTGCCCGTGCGCTGATGACAGAGTTCACCAGTTTGAGCAATACGGATATACCGGAAAAAATGTTAGCGCATATGCGCACTTGGTTAGAGGTTGCCGTTGCACAATTGGCAGCACGATTTGAAGGCATCAGCGACGCATTAACGGCTTATTTTAAGTTGCTTGCACCAGAGGTGTTGGCATATTTACAAGCATGGCAACCCGCGCCTGCCAGCGAGTCAGACAATCCCATGGAGGGGCTCGTTAACGAAACATTTTTTGCACGTTTTCGTGTGAATGTATTGGTGGATCATCGCGCATCGCAAACACACGGTTTTAACCAGCCTCTAGTGTATGACAATGACCCTAGTTTGCAGTCACTGTTTGGTGCCATTGAAACCACTACAGACGCTACATTGATGCCGGACTTTCTGCGATTACGTGCAGGGCATCTGCATAAAGCGGACGGTGGCATGTTGCTGATTCATTTGCGAGATATTCTGAATGACGAGCAAAATGGTAGCCAAATGATCGAGAAGCTACACCGGTTTCTGAGAAATGGTACCTTGCAAATTGAAGATGTCAGCAGTGCAGCGCAAAGTAGTGCAGTGCTTGCCAGCAACACGCTGATTCCCGTACAGGTAAAACTGGTCATGATTGCCACGCGTGAAGACTTCTATGATTGTTTGGATGAGCAACCAGACTTTTTTAACTACTTTCCAATCAAAGTAGAGTTTGCCGAGCGCGTTGTGGCAAGCCCTGAAAACTATGCTGCCATTGCTGGGTTCATTGCACAAAAGTGTCAATCGCACCAATGTGCACACTTTGACAAAGAAGCTGTGTCTACGTTGATCATCGCATTGCAGCGCGTAGAAGAAGATCAAACCCGCATTAGCACCAATTTTGCCTATTTAGAACAATTGATGTTAGAGAGCGTGGCATTTGCTGGCAAGGCAACCGTTGTTATGGCCGAGCATGTGAATGCGGCGTTGCAGGCAAAAGCACAGCGTAATCAGTATTTCGAGTCGCAAATTCGCGACTCTATTATTGATAACGAACTGCTGATCCAAGTGCATGGCGAGGTCATCGGGCAGGTCAATGGCCTCACGCATATTGAGTTGGGGGATGCCAGCTTTGGCTCACCTATACGTATCACCGCACGCTGTTATCCTGGTAAAACTGGCCTCATTAATATTGACCGCGAAGTGAATATGAGTGGGCCTAACCACGATAAAGGGATTTTCATTTTGCAGAACTGGCTCAGTGCTAGCTTCTGGCAACTGGCACCACTTAGCTTAAATGCTTCACTGGTTTTCGAGCAAGAGTATAACGGCGTGGAAGGGGATTCCGCATCTTGTGCTGAGTTGTTCGCTTTGCTTTCAGCTTTGGCAGGCTTACCTATTCAACAGGGGATTGCAGTGACTGGTGCTCTTAATCAGTTTGGTGAGGTGATGCCGATTGGTGGTGTCAATGAGAAAATCGAAGGGTATTTCCGCGTATGTAAAGCCCTTGGCTTAGACGGGAAGCAAGGTGTAATCATCCCAGGACGGAATCAACGTCATCTACTGTTAGATCAAGCCGTGATTGCGGCAGTGCAAGCTAAACAGTTTCATATTATTGCCATTGATCATGTGCTGGAAGGCATCGAGTACCTGACTGGCTTGCAGGCGGGGATACAAAATCACTTGGGGAACTATCCTGAAGGTTCCGTGATGGGCTACGCCCAACAGGCGCTGGCCAATTACCGTAAAACGCTTGAAAGTAATCAGGCGCGACTACACCAGCTACCATTGATCGAATAAGCGTTTTTTAAAAGATTTGAATATGCCAGTAATACTATTTTACAGTGCTAAGCTTGCTCGCTACGATAACAAGCTTTACCATGCGCCCAGCTGTTTTTGTGGCCTTACTTTATACAATCATGCGTCTGGCGCTAGTATCAACTGATATGTTTTGAGTGTTTTTCATGGTTCATTCAGCATCTGCAAATGAAGATCAGCACTGCCGCTTGGATAAGTGGTTGTGGGCAGCACGCTTTTTTAAAACGCGCAGTATTGCTGCAGATGCAGTTGATAGTGGAAAAGTGCGTGTCGATGGCGTCCGTGCAAAAAACGCAAAAGAAGTGAAGCTGGGGATGTTGATTGCCATTAAACATAAAGACATTGAAATAGAGGTGAGTGTAACTGGCCTATCGAATGTGCGGCGTGGTGCACCAGAGGCAGCGCAACTATATGCTGAAACTGCAGAAAGTGTCGCCAAACAAACGGCATTGAAATTATCACACGAGACTGCATCGGCGGTGCGTGAGCGCGGTGCTGGCAGGCCAACAAAGCGCCAGCTACGTGATATAAAAAAATTTACGGGAATCAAGTTTTAGTGCCATAATTAATAACTATATGGCTAGTTAATTGAAACCCATTACTGCAACAAAAAAACAAAAAATAGGCGTTTGAATATGAAAAAAGAAGTGACCAAAGCAGTGTTTCCAGTGGCAGGATTAGGAACACGTTTTTTACCGGCAACCAAAGCCAGTCCCAAAGAGATGCTTCCGGTGGTGGATAAGCCACTCATTCAATATGCTGTGGAAGAAGCGATAGAAGCGGGCGCTACCGAATTGATTTTCGTGACAGGGCGCAACAAGCGCTCTATTCCAGATCACTTTGATAAATCTTATGAGCTGGAAGCAGAATTAGAAGCAGCCAATAAGCATGATGTGCTGAAAATGCTGCGCAGCATTTTGCCTAAAAAAGTATCTTGTATTTATATTCGGCAACCGCAAGCCTTAGGACTTGGACATGCCGTGCTATGTGCACGTCCAGTGGTCGGCAATGAGCCGTTTTCTGTGATTTTAGCGGATGATTTAATTGATGCTAAGGTATCTGCAGTGAAGCAAATGGTAGATATTTACGACAAGCATCAATCTTCCGTGTTGGGCGTTGAGGATGTGTTACCGTCAGAAACAGCCAGTTATGGCATTGTGGATGCGTTCCCAATCGAACAAAATTTGTTGCAGCTAAAAGGGATCGTTGAGAAACCACAACCGCAAGATGCACCTTCTACACTTGCAGTGGTAGGTCGCTATGTGCTGAGCGGTAAAATTTTTGAGTGTCTAGAAAAGGTGAAGCCAGGTAAAGGCGGCGAAATTCAACTGACCGATGGTATCGCGATGCTCATGGAATACGAAAAAATACTAGCCTATCGCTTTGAAGGTAAACGTTACGACTGCGGTAGTAAAATCGGCTTTATGCAAGCCAATGTAGAGTTGGCATTGAAACACCCAGAAATCTCACAGCATTTTGCCGAGTATCTCAAGTCTGTCGTCTCCGAGATTAAGTAATCGTCTTGCAGCCAGTGGTAGATCCGCATCAACTTATCGCGCATTCCTCATTAGTCTACACAGCGGATGAGGTAGAGCGTGCGGTTGATGCCGTGGCAAGTCAAATCAATCAACATTTTGCCAGCACATCAATCGTACTCATGTGCGTTATGACGGGCGGTTTATATTTTTCTGGTAAATTACTGTCAAAACTCACTATGCCAGTGGAGTTAGACTACGTACAAGCCAATCGCTATCATGATAAAACCAGTGGCGGGGAGTTGGTTTGGACTAAGCAACCTTCATTAACGCTTATACAAAAGCAAGTGCTACTTATTGATGACATTCTGGATGAAGGCGTCACGCTCGCAGCCGTCTATCAGCAATGCTTAGCGTTGGGAGCAAAGTCAGTTGTGACGGCAGTCATGGCAGATAAGTCCAACCACCAAACCAAGCCGATTGCTGCAAATTTCGTGGCGTTGACTGTGCCTAATCGTTTTGTGTTTGGCTGTGGGATGGATGCACATGGTTGGTGGCGAAATTTAGCAGAAATCCGAGCATTAGATGACGAGGCTAGTTAAGCAAACGCATAGTGTTAGACTGTTGTGAATGTGACACTAGTGTTGATAAATAAATCAACACCTGCGTTTTTAGTAAAAAGTTTATTATTTAACTTTATGTTTTTAAAGGGTTTTTATAAAAATTAGAAGTTGGTACTGTTTGTGCAAGGCTACATCTGAACAATTCAGTTATTGTGAGAGATGGGTCAAATGGTAAATTTAAAACAAAATTGGGAAACAATTTTTGAAGTCATTCAGAAATCTTATGCGATTGAAAAGCATGTGGATTTCTTTAACTGGCTCAAGGACGATGTCAACCCTGTGCTTCCTCATGACGTGCTGCTGGCTGCATGGGGCGAGTTTGACGGGGGAGAGCTCAACTATGATGTTGCTTCCAATATTCCCGGGCTAACCACACAACGTTTAATTGATGCGCCAGGTATTGTTTCGTATCTGATGGCAAATCTGCACAAGCGTTGGATTGATAATGATGAAAAGTGGTTTGTTATCAATAGCTTTGATGCTGCAGGCATTCATGCACAATCGCCTACACCTTTTACCAGCAATCTGATTGAAATGCATTCATTATTGGTTTACGGCGTAAAAGATTTACGTGGCAAACACGATTGTATTTATGTGTTCTTTGATAAGTCCCATGTCTTTAATATCCAGCACTCATTGTTAGGCTTATTAATGCCGCATTTAGATGCCGCACTTAGACGTGTTGAATACATCGAACCGTCCATGTCTGACGAAGATATCTTAGAGAGTATTGCCTTGGGTTCACTCAGTGACCGTGAGCATGAGATTTTACATTGGGTCAGAAGCGGAAAAACTAATATTGAAATTGGCATGATCTTGTCGATTAGCTCCAATACGGTTAAAAACCATCTTAAACGTATCTTCCAAAAACTAGACGTTTCTTGTCGTGCGCAAGCGGTAGCAAAATTGGCGCCACACAAAGGAAATTAAAGCATTTCAAAAGTTAAAAACTGTTGCAAAATTAGCGAATTACGTGGTTTTTCTAAAGTTACCCGTATGGACTAATATAAAAATAACGATTGTGTGTTATCTTTATATTATTATTAAAGTCATACGGAGGAAGTTTATGAATATGATTCGCTATATGGGGTTAGTTGCATTTGGTTTTGTTGCGTTCGTTCAATCATTCAATGCGGTTGCTGAGGAGAATTACCGGTTGCATTATGGTGACGCGGTATTTATCTCTGTCTGGGGTGAAGACACCCTCCAAAAAGAAGTCAAAGTACTGCCAGATGGAAGTGTTACATTCCCATTAGCAGGCAGAGTAGATGTAGAGAATGCGACCACACAAGAAGCACAAAAACGTATCACAGAAAAATTAAAAGTTTACTTAAATGATCCGCAAGTGACTGTCGTGGTTACCAGC
>Ga0123398_1043658_pt1 | contig 40038 bp, 33 predicted proteins | sample T5LHNO3metaT_FD_89926 | JGI IMG/M metagenome (GOLD analysis project Ga0123398, IMG submission 89926) | Methane-oxidizing artificial microbial communities from Washington, USA to study methane cycling - T5-LHNO3 metaT (Metagenome... | ecosystem: Engineered > Modeled > Simulated communities...
CCAGAATTCACTGCCGAACAAAAAGCATCGAATAGACGATTAATAGATTCGAAAAAATCACTTGATGGTGGAAATGGGTCCCGAGCCGTAATTAACGCAGGGGGAATAGGTCGCGGGTCGTAACCAAAGAAGGGGGAATGGGTCGCGGGTCGCCACCAAAGTAAGGGGGAATAGGTCGCGGGTTCTTCAAAATTCAATGGAAATAGGAGTAAATCAGTACGTTGGTAACGTTCAGGGTAATTCGCTATTAAGGAAATAACTACCTCTCACCGGATTAGCCATTAACAAAAGTACTTTCATGAACACAGGGGGAATGGGTCGCGGCAAATGTCTTTTTCCAGGGGGAATAGGTCGCGCTATTCAGGGGGAATAGGTCGCGGGTACAAATCGCTTTAGATTTTCACCCTGAATAGATCAAATCAGGCAGGGGGAATAGGTCGCGTGTTCCTAAAAATCCAGGGGGAATAGGTCGCGGGTTATTAAAAAACCAGGGGGAATAGGTCGCGGTTCGCGGGATTGGCAAAATCAAAATACCTTTTTGATGACATGAGTACACATAAATGAGCTTTATCACAATACAATTAGGGGGAATAGGTCGCGGGTACAATTCCCAACATATTGATTATGCTCAAGTAAACTGGTCTTTTACAGTCCTTATTACTTATAAGCCTTATATAGCCTTTTTTTAACCGTGCAAATAAACCTATGACTTCTTTTAGTATGCTCTTAGAACATGCAAGACGAACAGCCGTAAACTGCAACAAAAACAATTAGCCTCTGGACATTAAAACGAACAACAAGTCGAGTTTTTACTAAAAATTCTTGCTTTAAATGAATCCACTAGGGGGAATAGGTCGCGGGTCTTCTATTCCGAATTGGACTATTCCATACATTATTGCCGATTCATATGAGTTTGTAGAAGCAATTCTGCCAAAGCACCAAGCGTTTCAAGTCAGAAAATGGGCAGAAGAGACAACAAAAAAATAACAGATTATAGAAAAGCAAAAATCATTAAACGCCAAAAGGAAATCATTAAGATTGGATCTTGATGCAGAATCTTCCTAACGCTATTCCCAAAAGAACTCGGCAGCGTCGTTATAATCTCAAAAATAAGTGAAACATGCCTATACGCTTATGGTGATAAGCCAATTCAGTATAGGATAAATGGGAGGGCAAAAAAGTTATTGCACCCGATCATAAGCGTGTTCAATCCCTTTATGGTTACGATCATCTGCAACTTCTACAATGACCTTTCCATTTTAGCGGCTAAAATCGAAGCCCTTAACTTAAGTGATGGTATTTTAAAAAAAATGAACAATGACACAACAGTTAAACGACGATACTCGTCAACCCCATTTGATGGAAAAGTCATAGAAATACGACCTGAATGTTTAATACCCTTTAGTGAAAATTGGAGTATTCCGAACGGAGATGAAGTTAGAGAAATAATTCGCCGGACAGGATTAACAGGGGGCCAAGTTGCAAAAAAAGTGGGACTTACTGGTAGTGGAGCCAGTAGAACCGTAAGAAGATGGGTTAGTGGGGAAACTGATATATCTTATGCCATTTGGGGTATTTTATGCGATCTGGCGGGCATCAAATCTATCTGGCGCGAAACTGAATCAGATTAAACACCTGATAGTTATAGCTTTCGATCATTTAGCTGATGCAACCATGTAAACTTGACAAATAGGACATAATGCCCTACTGTATACATCGAAGGCCGGGCATTCCGCCAAGGTCAGTTACCGGAGATTCCGATGAGTATTACTGCAACTGCCGTTGAACCTGTTAAACGCGAAAGTTTTTTGCCAACCTATTTCAAAGAAAAACTTTGTCTAGGGGAAACGCTTATTTATTCCTTTATGGACAAACTATTTGAAGAATATTCTGGTGGTTATTGGGATTTTTTTACGCTGTCGAATGGTGGCTTTTACATGGCTCCTACAGGCTATGAGGAAATCACATGTAATGCGGATAATGGCTTTTGTGGTGAAATGTCTGGGGACGCCGCTGGTATTGTCGCAACTCTTTACACCCTTAACGTAATTGCAAATAAAACAGAGCAAGACCACTTTATAGAAATGTACCATCTGTTAATTGATTACATTTCATTTCACGAAGAAAGTGGCAAGATATATGCTGCAATTGATTGAGTATTCTTAAGTAGCGAAAATACCATTTATTGCGGAAGTAAGAAGATGATAGGTAGCCCCGGCATAACCGGGGCTTGCCGCGATGCTGTCACATCACGACACAGGCGCGGGCCTGACTGATTATTAAAACTTAATTTCGCAAAGGTGGTCAATATGGCAGCAAAACTTTATAAGTTTCCGGATGTAGGAAAAGCTCACCCGCAGCAAGAAAATGTTGTCGAAGCCACCGATCCTTTAATTCATAGTTCTCCCCCACTTTTGCACCGAATAGTGCATATTGTTTGGATAATGCTTGCCCTAGTTTGGCCAATCTCTAAATGGCTGTTTGCCCTCGATATTCTATTTCAGTTCATAAGGGCAATGTATTATCACAATACACCGGGTATGTATGCTGGGCTGACCGCTATGATTCATGCTTCATTGTTAATTGCGATTACTTACTTTGTTGAGTTCTATGGGCCTCGCAAATTTTAGCCGCTAAAATGTTATTTGACTCCGCCTATTAGTTAAGCTAAACTTTATGCATGCGTTAAGCTTAACTCTTTACCTCACGGCGGCTGTCACCGTCGTTTTATCAACAAGGCGCGGAGCACTAACATGGGCAACAGATGTTTAGGAAGTGGTTATGAAAAGACTAACCGAGAGGCAATTCGAACAAGCAGTTTCTCAATTAGAAATTGGGGAACAAACAATCTTAATAGCACGGGGGGTATTGGTAGACGGGAAATCCCAAGCCGATTTTTCAAGAGCGATGAACATAACAAAGAGTGCAGTTTCTCAAGCTGTAAACAGAGTCTGGAACGCGCACAAGGAATTAGCGGAAGTACCGGAAGGGTACGAGAAAGTGACGGTGATCCTTCCTCGTCATCAAGCGTTTCAAGTCAGAAAATGGGCAAAGGAATCAAAGGAACTATGAAAACATTAGTTACGGCGAATCAAAAGGGCGGTGTTGGTAAGACTGCAACACTCGTGCATCTTGCCTTCGACTTTGCTGAGCGTGGTTTCCGTGTTGTTGTAATAGATCTCGATACTCAAGCGAATGCGTCTTACACGCTAGGGGCATATAAGTGTGGAGTCTCTGCTAGTTCGCTACTAACTAATGCGAAAGTTGATTGTTCTTTGTTACCCTCCACTGGATTGGTTCTTATCGAGTCCGATGCTGCACTCGCCAATATGGAAAAAATGACGCTGAGCGATGCGGGTATGAATTTTAAATCCGCCATAAGTGAATTATCGTCTGTTGGCTTTGATATTTGCTTGATTGATACAGCCCCATCACTTGGCGTAACAATGGGAGCCGCTCTATTTGCATCAGACTTTGTTCTTTCACCAATTGAGTTAGAGGCATACAGTATTCAAGGTATAAAACGAATGGTTACGACCATAGCTAACATTCGAAAAGCTAATAAAAATCTTAAGTTTCTTGGCATGGTTCCTAGCAAAGTTGATAAAAGGAATCCAAGGCACTTACGACACCTTCAGGAACTCACCCATGCTTATCCGACATTAATGACTCCTGAAGGTATAGTCATTGGTCTACGGAGTAGTATTGCCGATGCATTAGCATCCCGAACGCCAGTATGGAAAATCAAAAAAACAACAGCGCGAGTGGCGGCCAAAGAAGTGAGAGCATTAGCGGCCCATGTTCTTAATCAAATGGAGATCGGATAATGACAGATCAATTACACACCATTGCAAGCAGTGGGCTGGCCTTGCATGAAATAGGCGACCTTGCCGGCCTACTCTCCGAACAACCAAAAGAAGCATCTGGTTATGCAGAGATTGACATCAATTTGATCGACGAGGATCCTGCACAACCGCGCACAGAATTCAACCATGGCTTTTCAACTGAAAGCATAGCGGAGTTGGCTGGATCCATTGACAATAGCGGCTTATTGCAGCCAATAACGATTAGGAAGCACCCTGAAATTGAGGGTAGATACATGATCAAGGATGGTGCTAGAAGATTTCGAGCATCAAAGCAAAATGGGGCCGAAAAGATTGCTGCCATCATTGAAGACGAAGGCGATAAGACGGCAGCCCGAGTAAAGATCGAACAACTGATTGTTAATCTCCAAAAAGAAGGTAATACCCCGTTAGAGATTGCGCACACTATCGCAACCGCACTAGAGGAAGGTATTGGAAAGAAGACCATTTCCTCCTTAATCGGTAAGAGCCCGGCGTGGGTGACTTTGCACACTACGTTGCTTAAGTTACCAGCTGAGCTTGATGCGGCATACAAAGCAGGGAAAGTTACCGACGTAAATATTATTTACGAATTGAATAAGCTCTATAAGACGAACCAAGCGGATGTTATGGCTTGGTTAGATACTCCTGGTCAAGAATTCACTAGGGGCCAATTGAAGTTATTTCAGGAATATCTAAAGGACAAGAAAGAAAATATTCGGGTCATCCAGGATGCTAATAATGAACCAATCGCTAACCTCTCTGAAGTTGATGAAGATGATCTTAATAGCGGCCAAGTTTCTGGCACTACCTTAACGGGTGAAGATGAATCAAATATAGAATCTGGCGGACGTTCTTTAGTCGCTACTGGTGACGACCAACTACAATTGACGGATAGTTCGAGCATTCCTAACAATCCAGATCTTAAGCAACAGGAAGATAACGAAAAGAAGAAAATAGTCGATCCAAGCAAATTTAAGAAGGCTATCGTTCAGATATGGCATGACGGTCGGCCAGGTAGGATCATTCTTGACAAAAGGCCCTCAACAGAGGGGTTTGGGCATATTAAGTATGACGATGATGGTCATGAATTAGAAGTCGATCTTGGTGAAGTCAAGCTATTGGCATTGGTAGAGGCTTAACTTTTAAAAGTACGCGCTGATTCTTAGTCGGCTCGGTACGGAGTACGGAGCAATATAGTAGCTTCGTTTTGGAGTCGATATGGTACTTGTAAATGTTCCTCAAAAAAGACTTTTAACGCCAGATGTAATTCAGCGGGGCCTCTATAACGCAATTGATCCTGGTTCTGATCAATTGCAAGATGATCAAGGGATAAACGCGAAAGCTATTTATAACGTTGATGAGCTTTTGGATAGTGCTCAAACAGCGGAACGAGAACAGCAAGCTATTCTGGAAGTGTCATCTGTTGAACAAAGCTATCAAGAGGCCCTATTTGATTACGTTGAAGCAAAGCACGAACAAGTAGATCGTGTTGAAGATAAGCTTGAAACCTTAATTGAGAAGCAGCAGTCTAGGATTCAACAAATTCAATCCGCAAAACCTGGAGTTTTGGTTTTGCCTGGTACTCGTCGAGCATGGCAAGATCAAATTGCGCATCAACATTCCAGGTTGCAGGTCATGCAAGCAAGACTCGAAGCTGTTAGAGAAATTCGGGACGGTATGGGCTTGCATTCGCCAAAAATCGAAGAGCTTGCGGAACGGAAATTAAGAAGAAACGAACAGGAATTAACTAACGAGTTTGATAGCGTATTAGAAGCTCAGCGGAGACATAATATTGTTACTAGGAAATCGCTCAAACAAAGTGACAGTTTAGGCATTGCTCCAAAATTAACATTATCCATTTCTCCGGGTTCACAATAGTCTCTTCACCCCAGATAAGAAGGATCATATTTCGCGTTAGATATTATTCTTAATGAATGGATTTCTGGCTTATCTAGAATCCAATGTTGCTTGGTCATATCACGGACTTAAAACGCGTAATTGAGCTATGGTCTCATGCAGGCCGGTTTTACCTTGTCCAATTGGATGTTTTAGCCGCTAAAATTTATTCAGAAGGCCGGGCGATTCGCCAGGGCTTAACCTAAACATAATGGGTTTGTGCCTTATTTGATCCAAACAGTGAATGCTATAAATGCGGTTACAGCGATGATTGTCATGCTTCCTGCAATTACATTCATAATGGCGATCTTTTTTGCATCACGGATTGGGCCATTGATTCTATTTAGCGATGACTCGATTTCAGTCCTGACTGATTTTATGGTATCCCTTGCGCCTTGGGCCATCATGTTTTCCATTGATTCCTTACTGGCGTTCAACGACGCATTTACAATGCGTTCTGCTTTATTCTTTGCGTCTTCGCTCCAGCGCATTGCCAGCGCTTCTAGCTCTTTTTTGAATTGATCAAGCATATCTTGCTGTGCCTTTGCGCCGTCTTGTAGCAATCTATTATTGATCGTTTGCAGTATCAAGATAGGATCGTCGCGACCAACGGCAATGCCGTGTTTAGTCGCGATTTCCCGGATCAGACTTTCTATTTGATCATCTCTCATTACAGAATCACCGCCGTATCCATTTGATCGTACAATTGGCGCTGAATCAGTTTTAGACGTTGCCGCATCATGATGGTGTTTGTCTCTGCGGCAATAGCTTCTTCGAATGTCATTTTATCTTGTAGCATATCGCTCAAGTCTCGACCGAATGTTTCGGCTTTGAGGTCCGGTATTTTTACAATCGCCGCCACGCGCGATTTGTTCGCAGTATAGGCTTTCATTTGCTCAAACCCTTTACCGTTGTCTTCTATTGGGCCCCAATAGGGGTTTAGCCATACCACAAACTCTGCTTCCTCCGGGTACTGCTGAACTAACTGACCAAAGCCGGCCACGGTGTCGACCAATGCTTGTCCACCCGTTACTACCGTGTGAATTACGAGTGTATGGCCCATTTCTTTCAATAGTTGCGGTACTGCGTTGGTCATCAAGTAGTTTGACAGTGGCACAAATGAGCTTGCTCCGTTATCGATAACGATATCGCTTTCACTACTTGCGATCATTTCAATCAATTTGTCGAAATGGCGAGAATTTATTTCATCGCCGTCTAATATATCGAGTTTCACGACGTTGAGCTTTTTGTACCCGTTCAACGTCGCATTCACTGGGTCGGTGTCTACGCATAACGGAGGCGTATGTCCCTTGCTAGTTTTGTATTGTGCGATCAAGGCGGCGATTAGCGACTTGCCAACACCCCCTTTCCCTTGTAATACCATGTGTATTTTTGACATTAGAGCCAATCCTCTTTATTGGGTGATGGATCGAATTTAAAGTTTTGTGGCTTCTGTTGATTGCTGGGGTTAGGTCTTTCTGGTGGTTTGGCTCCTTTCTTCGGGACTAGTTGTGTAGTGTTTTGTTTTGGTGGGGTTTGGTTGGCTTTTTTAAGTACCTGGTTTGTATATTTAAGGAACTGGTGATAACCAATCGTGACCCGCTTAGTTTCGTACATGTTTTCCCATACGGTTCGTATCGAATAGCCCGCCGATATCGCTTCGCAAACGTCATCTTTCACTGCCTGAAACATCACTAGGTTTCGGTCGCGCTTTTTCACTGCGTGTTTTTTCTTCACCCACTCCGCAAGCTGTTCCGTATAACTTTTATTCATCTAATTTCACTGGAGGTGCATCTCAGTCAACTTTGAGTCAATTTTGAGTCAAAATGTATGTAAAAAATAAGCTACATAATATGAATTATCGTTATTTTATATACGTTTAAATATATATGTTGATTATTTTTTTGTCGTTGATCGAGTGTTTGATAACATGTTGTGGAGTTACCGACCGAAAGGTCGGGGCAGGATATGTGAAGTGTACCTACCGTATAAACGGTAGCTACACTTCACTCCCCTTATTCGCGCCGAGCGCTCAACGGTATCCTGCTCTACGAGGTCAACGGCTACCGCCGTTACAACATTTGATGAAGGATTATGAATATGGCAAACGAAACCCGAAAAGGTAGTAATCCAATCCGTGTTTGGGTTACTCCAGACGAGAAGGCCGCGATTGAAGCGAATGCTAGGCAAACTGGCCATAGCACATCGGCCTACTTGAGATTTCTTGGACTTGGTTATGCGCCGAAATGCATCACCGACAACGAGAGGGTTCTGGAGTTGGCGAAGATCAATGGCGACCTGGGGCGTCTTGGTGGGTTGCTTAAGCTTTGGCTAACCAATGATGCCCGAACTGCGCAGTTCGGTGAGTCCACTATCAGGGCTGCACTTGCGCGTATCGAAGCTACGCAAGACAAAATGATTGAAGTGATGAAGGCTGTAATCATGCCGAAGGCTGACCTGTGATTTTAGCGGCTAAATTTTTTCACTTATGATCGCGAAACATGTTTCGATGAAGTCGATTAAGAAAAGCGACTTCGGCGCACTTGTCGGTTACATATCTGATGACCAGGATAAGAGCGAGCGTGTTGAGTACACCTCTGTGACTAACTGCCAGTCGGATGATTTAAGGTCGGCAATAATTGAAGTAACCACTGTCCAGGGGATGAACACCCGAGCTGAATCGGATAAGACCTATCACCTGATTCTGAGTTTTCGCGAAGGCGAACATCCCAGTAATGAAATCTTAAAAGAGATTGAAAGTAACATTTGCGAAGGGCTCGGGTATGGTGAGCATCAGCGCGTTAGTGCTGTTCATTGCGATACGGATAACCTCCACATGCATATTGCTATAAACAAAATTCATCCGACACGCTTAACTATTCATAACCCATATAACGACCATAAGGTTCTTGGTAAGTTGTGCGAGTCCCTAGAAATAAAGTACGGCCTTGGACGAGATAATCACCTATCGAACAAGGTGCCAAGTGAAAACCGTGCTGCTGATATGGAGCGGCATGCTGGTGTTGAAAGCTTGCTCAGTTGGATTAGGCGCGAATGTTTAGAGCAGCTCCATGTAGCGGCTTCTTGGGGTGAGTTTCACAAGGTCCTTCAGGAGCATGGCCTTACATTGCAGGAAAAAGGCAATGGCTTTGTCATTGCAGATCATGAAGGCTTGATGGTGAAGGCGAGTACCGTTGCGCGTGATTTATCTAAGGGAAAGCTTGAGGCTCGTCTTGGATTATTTGAGGCCTTGATAAATGGGTCTGGTACTGCTTCGCTATCTACCGGGCGGTCGAAGGCATATGAAGCTAAGCCGGTTGGCTCCAGGATTGATACAACGCTGTTGTTTGCCAGGTATAAGAATGAGCAGGCCAATCAAGGAGCGCTACGTGCTCAGCAATGGAAGTCGGCCAGAGAAGAGAGAGCTCGTAAGGTGGTTGCCGCCAAGCGAGCGGCTAAATTAAAGCGGGCTGTGATAAGGCTCTCTGCGAAATCTCGCATGGAGAAAAAGATCTTGTACGGTCTGGTTAGTAAATCTTTGTTGGCCGATTTGCAAACGGCTAACGAGCGCTACCACGTCGCGAGGCAATCAATATTTGAAACGCACAGGCCACAACAGTGGGCGGACTGGTTAAGGTGTAATGCGTCCATGGGTGATGTTGACGCGCTTGCAGCATTACGTGCCAGGGAAGTGGCCAAGGGGTTAAAGGGGAATACCGTCGGGGCGGCTGGGGGCGCGCGTTCAACGCATGGTGTGAATGCTGTACAGGATAGCATCACAAAGAAGGGCACCGTCATTTATCGTGTCGGGGCATCTGCTATTCGCGATGATGGTGACAAGCTTAAGGTATCGCGTGGTGCTTCCGTCGATGGATTGGAGGCGGCGTTACGGATGGCGATGGATAGATATGGGAGCACAATCACGGTTACTGGCAGCATTGAATTTAGAGCGCAAATCGTAAAAACGGCGGTGGATGCTGCTATTCCTTTGACTTTTGCTGATCCTCTCCTGGAGAGGCAGCGGCTGTCTTTATTAAATGAGACTACGGAGAACAGAAATGGGCACTCAACTGACCGAGGAAGAGGAGTTGGAAGCGGCGATAGCGGCATTGGATCAGGAGTCCGTAATTCCAGTGGAGGGCGATTCGATGAAGGAGGGCGACGGAATGGGATCTTCGGATTCATCAATAAGCCCAACGTTAGCGGCGTTGGGCGTCGACCGCCGCCCGAAAGTCGTAACCGTTTGCGAGACTTGTCCAGTCTCGCTATGGTTCGCTTCGCCAGTGGAATTGAAATGCTATTGTCGGGCAATGTATCTGGTGGTATGGAGCACCAAGGATCCGACACAAATAACGCATTGCGACGGCCAGTTTCTGGATCAGGATTGATCGTATTTGTGGAGGCCGATAAGTACATTGCTGAACGTGATGAAAAGCGGTTAAAGGGCGTTAATGTGCCGGTGCATAGGCGGTTCTGTGAGGGTGATGCGGGCATGCTGCCTTTTGCTGGCTTGCGGCATGTTGATGGCAGATTTCTTGCGCTTCTAAAGCGCGATGATGTTGTATGTGTCTTGCCGGTAGACGAGAAAACGGCCGCACAATTAAAGCGCTTATCTATAGGTGATGCTGTGTCTGTTGGTGAATCGGGTTCGATAAAACTCACAAAAGGTCGACGCAGATAGCCGCCTTTTTTTCGCGCTAGATGTCAGTCCGGTTTTTCCTGGCCGGTTTCGTATAAAAAAATTAATGTGATTGCCTTCATAACTCATTGTTGATAGTATATTTTATTAGATATATTGCTTATTTAAAACAGTTATTAGGTGGGGTGTCGTTTTTCACTTCGTGAGCCATAGCTTAGGGTGTTTTAGCCGCTAAAACGCGAGTTCTATTGTTTACTCATTCCTGCCGCCTGTTATCACTAAAGAGGCTTATCAAATGAAAGATAAATTTAACAATGCAGTCGGTCCACAAATTCGGGCGGGTCAGCCAAGGGTTGGCCTCGTCATACCCGCATTGGCTATCGCGTCGCTTGTTGCTGGGCTTCAATCTGCTACTCAGTTCTTTGCCGACGAATTTAACTATCAGTCTACGCTAGGTCCTCAGTACAACCATATTTATGCACCTTGGGCGGTTTTGCGCTGGTCTAGTGATTGGTATGGGTTATATCAAGAAAGCTTTATGAAGGCGGGCAGTGTTGGTATCTCTGTAACCGCTGTCGGATTGTTAGGGCTTATTGTTGCCAAAATGGTGATTGCTAATTCCTCTAAGGCTAATCCGTATTTACATGGCTCGGCCAGATGGGCCAACAAAGAGGATATTCAAGAGGCTGGCTTATTACCTCGTTCTGGTGGTTTGATTTCTAGGCTTCTCGGCAAAAAGACTTCGCCGGTGTCAGGCGTATATGTAGGTGCATGGATCGATAAAAATGGTGTTACCAGGTACTTGCGACATAACGGGCCTGAACATGTTCTCTGTTATGCGCCCACACGATCTGGTAAGGGGGTTGGTTTGGTTATTCCTACGTTGCTGTGTTGGGAACGTAGCGCAGTTGTTACCGACTTGAAAGGCGAATTATGGGCGCTGACTGCTGGTTGGCGGAAGAAGTATGCCAGAAATAGGGTATTACGTTTTGAGCCCGCTGCTTTGCAAGGTAGCGTATGTTGGAATCCATTGGATGAAATTCGAATTGCAACGGAGTACGAAGTCGGCGACGTGCAGAATTTAGCAACATTGATAGTCGATCCAGATGGTAAGGGTTTAGAAACGCATTGGCAGAAAACAGCTCAAGCGCTACTTGTCGGTGTGATTATGCATGTTCTATATAAGGCCAGGGATGAAGGTGGCGAGGCGTCTTTACCTATTGTGGATGCAATTATGTCTGATCCTAATAGGGATATTGCCGAGCTGTGGATAGAGATGACAACCTATGGGCATGTGTTCGGTAAAAATCATCCGGTGGTTGGCTCTGCCGCTCGGGATATGATGGATCGTCCCCCAGAAGAGGCCGGTTCCGTTCTCTCTACAGCTAAGTCGTATCTCGCTTTGTATCGCGATCCAGTTGTCCAGCGCAATGTGCGTAAGTCCGAGTTTCGCATCAAAGATCTGATGAATTTCGATGATCCTGTCAGTTTATACATTATCACTCAGCCTAATGATAAGGCTCGGCTAAGGCCATTAGTTAGGGTAATGGTGAACATGATTGTTAGGCTTTTGGCTGACAAGATGGAATTCGAAAACGGTCGTCCGAAGGCTCATTACAAACATCGAATGTTAATGATGCTGGATGAGTTCCCTAGTCTTGGAAGACTAGAGATTTTGCAGGAGTCATTGGCTTTTGTTGCTGGTTACGGCATTAAGTGCTATTTGATTTGCCAGGATATTAACCAATTAAAGAGTCGTGAAACGGGCTATGGCGCTGATGAGTCGATAACATCTAACTGCCATGTGCAAAATGCATATCCACCTAACAGGGTTGAGACTGCTGATCATCTTTCCAAGTTGACCGGTCAAACCACTGTCGCAAAGGAACAAATCACAACCAGTGGTCGGCGTACCAGTGCTTTATTGGCACAAGTCTCTAGGACCATTCAAGAAGTACAAAGACCTTTGTTGACTCCGGATGAATGCTTACGCATGCCTGGGCCAGTTAAGGGCGCTGATGGGTTGATTGAGAAGCCTGGCGACATGGTGATTTATGTAGCAGGATACCCTGCAATTTACGGTGTCCAGCCATTATATTTCAAGGACCCGGTGTTTCAGGCAAGGGCGTCTATTCCACCGCCCAAGGTATCCGACAAGTTACTTAAGACGCATGAAATATCGCGTGGCGCTGAGGCGATTAAGTTATGAAGCGGCTTACTTCATTGATTTCCCTTCTTGGTATTTCATATCTGGCTTTCTGTGGAATCGCCTACGCCGTTGGCGCGCGCTTTAACTCCACACGTAGTATTCCTGTTGGCATTTACTGGGAAACTCGCGACCCGGTCGAGAAAGGGGCTTATGTAATGTTTTGTCCCCCGCAATCGGAAGTGTTCGATTTAGCAAAGACTCGGGGCTATATCGGTGCTGGATATTGCCCTGGCGGATATGGCTACATGATGAAAAAAATTTTAGCGGCTAAAACGGATGTCGTTTCCATTGGTGATGATGGAGTACGGGTTAATGATGTTTTATTGCCATATAGCGCCCCTTCAGAGCTTGATGGGGCAGGTCGCCCAATGCCGAAATTCAGGACAACCCATGAATTAGGTGAATCAGAAGTTCTACTTATGACTGATATAAACAAGGGTTCGTTCGATGGTCGCTATTTTGGCTTAATCAATCGCTCTCAAATCACGGGCGTTATACGTCCTGTTTTAACTTGGTAAAAACGGAGGTTTTTATGCAGTTGTTTATTGCGGAAAAGCCCGATCTTGCTAAGGCCATTGTTGATGGTTTAGGCGGCGGATCGCGTAAAGATGGTTACTATGACTGCGGCGATAGTTATGTGACATGGTGCTACGGTCACATGCTGCAACTGCTGGACCCAGAGGACTACGATCCCAGATTCGGGAAATGGAATATGGATGATTTGCCTATTTACCATATCCCGTGGAAGAAAAAGCCATCGAATGATAAGAAAGACCAACTCAAGATCATCACCACCTTATTAAAGCAAGCCAAGAGCGTTGTACACGCGGGCGACCCTGACGATGAAGGCCAGCTATTGGTTGATGAAGTCTTGGAGTATGCGGCTTGTTCGCTGCCTGTTAAACGATTGCTCATCAATGACAACAATATCAGTGTCGTTAAGAGGTCGCTTGCAAGTATGCGCGACAATCGGGAGTTCGCTGGTTTGTCGGCGGCGGCGGAGGCACGAAGTATTGGTGATCAACTTTACGGTTACAACATGAGCCGTGCATATACGTTGGCCGCGAATAAGGCAGGTTTTCAAGGTGTGTTAAGTGTCGGTCGAGTACAGACTCCTATCCTTGGTCTAGTTGTTAGACGGGATAGGGAGTTCGAAGCTCATACCAAGAGCTATTACTACAATGTGACTGGACAATTTACTTTTGGCGATTTGTCGTTTCCGGCCAGGTATCAGATTGTTAATGAGGATCCTGTTGATGAGAAGAGCCGTCTATCCAATCAGGGCCATGCGCAGGGTATCGCTGATGCGGCAAAGGGCGCACAGGCAACCCTTGTTAGTGCGGCTACCAAAAAGAAAGATCAGCATCCGCCGCTTCCTTACAATTTGTTGAAGCTTCAGACAGATGCTTCGCGGAAGTTCGGGTTTCGTCCAGACCAGACGAAGGACATAACGCAATCGTTACGCGAAAAGCACAAACTGATTACATACAATCGGAGTGATTGTGAATATCTCAGTGAAGACCAACATGGCGATGCGCCGAATGTTCTGGACGCTATTGCGAAGACGGCACCGACGCTAACGCTTGTCGCGCAAAAGGCTGACCCGTCGATAAAAAGCCGTGCGTTCAATTCTTCAAAGGTAAGTGCCCACCACGGAATCATTCCAACTGAGGCCACAGCCGATTTTTCTAAACTGACTGATGGCGAGCAGAAAATCTACATGTTGATTGCCCGCGCTTATGTCGCACAGTTCTGGCCTAAACATCAATACGATCAAACCGATATTTTTGTTGAAGCCGCTACACATCGGTTTGCTGTTCGCTCGAACATTACTACCTTGGCTGGCTGGAAGTCGCTGTATCGAAACGATATAGGTAATGAGGATTTAGAGGGTGATGAAAACGACATCGCCCTTGATCTTCGAGTGTTAAAGGCGGGGCAGGCAGGTGATTGTACTGACGCCGTTGCGAGCCAGATGGAGACGAAGCCGCGACCACTGTACACAATGGCCACCCTTTTAACGGACCTTACTCGTGTTGCTCAATATGTGCGTGATGATCGTCTACGGGAGCTCCTGGTCGAAAAGGACAAGGGCAAAGAAGGCGAGCATGGAGGTATTGGTACACCGGCTACGCGAGACACCATTATTGCCACTTTATTTGATCGTGGCTATTTGGCGGAGAAGGGTAACAACATTATCAGCACTCCGACGGGGCGGGAGTTTTACGATACCTTGCCGGATAAAGCCAAATATCCCGATATGACCGCTCTATGGCACGAACAACAAAAGGCTATTCAGAGCGGCGACCTCAATGCGATTTCCTTTGTCAATGAGTTGATGGAGTACATCGGTGCAGAGGTGGCTAACGTTAAGCAGAATGGCATTGGGATCAAGGTTGCTTTCAATCCTTGTCCTGATTGCGGAAAGCCTTTGCGCCGCATTAAGAAAAAGGACAAAAACGAGTTCTTTTGGGGTTGTACTGGGTTCGCCGATGGGTGTCGGTTTGCAGCAGAAGACAAGTCTGGTAAGCCAGTCCCTAAACAAGCGCCTCTAGTGTCTGCCGTACATAAATGCATGTCATGTGGAAAAGGCTTGTCAAGGCGGCCAGGAAGAAAGAAGGGTGCGTTCTGGTGGGGATGTAGTGGGTTCCCCACATGCAAACAAACTTACCCAGACATTAAGGGACAACCGGATTTTAACAATAGCAAACAGGGTGGACGTGATGAATAGCAATGATGATGTAAATGACTTAAATGTGGATACGGAAGTAGATTCGGCGTTAGCGGTAGATACGGTAGATGTTGTGGCCGTGAAGTTACTTGATGCTATGGTGCCTGGTGCTGTAGTGGAATTCGATCCCGACGAGGCCGAACGGCTTGGTGCGTTCAATGAAGACGCCTTAGATGAGGCCGATGCATTGGAAAGCCGTATCGATTCAACAAGTCATGAATAGGTGTCTGATCAATGGCAAAGAAACCTATTTCTAATCAAGGACAACTCGATTTTTTCAATGTTTTTGAAGATTGGCTTGTTCCCGAGCCTACGTCGGCTGACAAACCAGAGGCGGCGATTAAGGAACGCCTGGAATCATCCCCTAATGATGCTCGACATTTACTCGCATTACGATTAGCACAACGTCTGAGTGAAGATGGTGGTGTTACATCCAAGGTATTAACCGAGGAAGCTAATCGTGCGTTTGGCGGAACCCAGGCGGGTGGCGACTATTTATCTAAGGATGCTTATGATGCCTTAGAAGCTGCTTTTAACATCCACTTGCTCGGGACCGAAGACCCGAATTGGAACGCATTGAATGCCGACGAAGCCAAGCTAAAGGTCGTTGACTTAACAAATAGGATTCAACGGGTGCCTACTCAGACGCGACGTGATGAAGAAATGGAGGAATTCCAGCAGTTCAGCACACCGCCCGCGCTCTCTTTTGTCGCTAATTGGGTTGCTAATGTCAAGAAAGATGATGTTATGGAGGAACCGTCGGCTGGTACAGGCGACTTGGCTATATGGTCAAAGATGGTAGGGGCCAAACTGATTCTGAATGAATTGTCCCCCCGTAGACAAGCTCTATTGGGAGCCTTGTTCCCAGAGGCAACAATCTTTAAAGAGAATGCCGAGCAGTTGGATAACGTTCTACCTACCGACTTTAAGCCGACAGTGGTTGTTATGAATCCGCCATTTAGCTCGACTGCTGGTCGTGTCCAAGGACAGAGAGATACAACTAATGGCGCAAGACATCTCGAACAGTCATTAAAGCGCCTAGAGCAAGGCGGGCGACTGGTGGCGATTGTTGGAAACGGAATGGCCGCGGATAAGCCTGCCTTTGCTTCATGGTGGAAAGATGTACAAGCCAAATACAATGTAAGGGCCAACATAGGCATTTCCGGGCGAGAATATGCCAAATACGGGACCACATTCGACAATCAAATTTTAGTAATCGACAAAAACGGGGCCACGACGCAGGCGATATTGACCGGCAAAGTAGATTCGGTGGCCGATTTACCAGCATTATTAGAGGGCATAAGAAATGACCGTCAACACATTCAATCAACACCCGATAAACAGGCAAGCCGCCCAAACACTCCGCCAGTGTCAGATACCATTCAATCCGGAAACGGAGTTAGCGGCATTAGCATTGGTGCGGACGGCGTTAGAGCGGAATCTGCTGGAAACGGGGCCGATTCCGGAACCACTCCTATTGATAGCGAAGTTAGAGGCTCAACCGAAGATAGCTATGTCCCTAATGACGGAATCGGAGCCGGGAGTGGAGTTCCAGATAGAGTTATCGGAAACGTTGGAGGAAGCAGCGGCGGAGATACTGGAGGAAATAGTAGCCTCACTACAAGCAACAGTACCGCAAGCGTTGCAGTAGAAGCTAAGGATGATCTGGCTACCGAATTTACTGATTCTGTCTTTGCTAACTACGCTCCACAACGTCTTACAGTACAAGGCGCTAAACCACATCCAGGCAAATTGGTGCAGTCGGCGGCAATGTCTGCTGTCCAACCACCTGCACCGTCATATGCCCCATTATTGCCAAAGGGATTGATCGAAGACGGATTGCTTTCGATTGCTCAAATTGAGGCCGTTGTTTATGCAGGGCAAGCGCACTCAGAAACTTTGCCGAATGGTTCAAGGAAAGGCTTTTTCATTGGTGATGGCACTGGTGTTGGTAAGGGACGCGAAATATCCGGCATCATTTTGGATAACATGTTGCAAGGTCGGAAAAAAGCCGTTTGGGTTTCTTTTAATGAAGGCTTGATAGAGGATGCTAAAAGGGATTTTGCTGGTGTGGGTGGCGACCCGTCAAAATTGTTTTTCCAGGGAAAGACCAAAGCTGGTAATGCAATCACTCAAGAAGAGGGCATTTTATTCACAACTTACTCGACGCTACGCGGCGGCGAGAAAAAGCAGGCAAATGATTTGGGACAAAAGGGCGGTAAGTCTCGCGCTCAACAGATCATAGATTGGTTAGGTAAGGATTTTGATGGTGTTATTGCATTTGATGAAGCCCATAGCATGGGCAATGCCATTGCGATTAAGGGAAAACGAGGCGTCAAGAAGCCATCACAACAAGCGATAGCCGGTATTAACTTACAACGCGAATTGCCTAATTCGCGTGTTACCTATGTGTCAGCCACCGGAGCTACCGAGATAAGCAATCTTAGTTACGCGGATCGTCTAGGTTTATGGGGCGAGGGCACGCCGTTTGCTGACACAACTGCCTTTATCAACGGGGTGTCGAAAGGCGGCATTGCATCAATGGAATTGATCAGCCGAGACATGAAGGCGATGGGCATGTATTTGGCCAGGTCGCTGTCCTACGATGGTGTCTCGTATGAGCGCTTGGAACATCCACTATCTGATTTACAGGAAGATATTTACAACGAGCTCGCCGGCGCTTGGCAAGTCGTTTTAAATAATGTTGAGCAAGCTCTTGAACTCACTCAAGCCGGTAAGAGTGGTCCGGGTAAAAGTGCGGCTATGTCTCAGTTCTGGGGCGCCCATCAACGATTTTTCAATCAAATTGTCACAGCCATGCAGACGCCGGCAGTGATAGACCATATTCGCGATCAACTGGACGCTGGTCACGCGGCTGTGATTCAGTTGGTAAATACAAACGAAGCAGCACAGGAGCGGATTATTGCCGACGCTACGGCGAATGATGCCCTTTTGGAGGAATTGGATTTTACGCCTCGGCAAATGCTAATGGATTATGTCAGAAACGGATTCCCGGTAGCTGCTTATGAGCAAACACAAGACGCTAACGGCAACACCACCTACGTTCCAGTACGTGACTCGGAAGGGAATCAAGTATTTGATCGAGAGGCAATTGCTTTGCGCGATTCGCTGCTGGACACGTTGCATCAAATCCGTGTTCCTGAAAATCCATTGGACTCAATCATCAATGCTTTTGGTTCTGATCGGGTCGCAGAGGTTACTGGCCGTGGACGTCGGTTTGTTCAAACGCGCGACGATGAAGGCAATCTGAAAGTCGTCGAAGAGAAGCGAGGCAAACATTCTTCTAGGGCTGATTCGGAGGCCTTTCAGGCTGACAAAAAGGACATTCTCATATTCTCGGGCGCTGGCGGGACTGGCTATAGCTTTCATGCCGATAATACAGCGGAGAATCAACGTAAGCGAATTCATTACATCTTGCAACCTGGTTGGCGGGCTGATGCCGCTGTGCAAGGGTTTGGGCGAACTCACCGAACCAATCAAGCTCAGGAGCCGCATTATGTATTGCCTACCACCAATTTAAAGGCACAAAAGCGATTTGTGTCGTCAATTGCTCGTCGACTAGATCAACTCGGAGCGCTTACTCGAGGACAGAGAGAAGCGACTAGCCAAGGTATGTTTACCGCTTCCGACAATCTTGAAAGCCAATATGCATCGACCGCGCTGAATAACTTTTTTCGTGATCTGTATCGTGGGACCACAAGCCTTAAGTTCCACGAAGTTACCAAGCAGATGGGGCTTAATCTGCTTGATGAAAATGCTTCATTGAATGAGAGCAATCTGCCGGCTATACCGCAGTTTTTAAACCGCCTGCTGTCACTGAAAACTGACATGCAGAATCAAGTTTTTGGTGAATTCGAGCAACGTCTTATTGAAGCCGTTGATTATGCAAAGCAACGTGGTTTGTACGATGTTGGTCTACAGACAATGACCGCTTTGAGTATCCAAAAAACGCGGGATGATGTTGCTTATGAGGATAAGAAAACCGGTGCCCAGACTCGTTATGTTGAGTTGGCCGTCACCAATGAAGTCCACTATTACAAGTGGGATGAGGTTAAAAAGTTCGTCAAGGAAAACCCTAAAGAAGGTGATCTAAGCGGGTGGTTTGTCTCTGAATTCGGAAAGAGCAAAGGCGATGTGTTTTATCTCGGAGACATTGGGGAGCGGTTAGATTCCGATGGTAAATCTGTCCGTCGCGGTATTGTTCATACAATCAAAAAACATGACTATCGATATATCGACAACGCCGACGTTATCAGTCGCGGGTATGACTATCGAACAGTTAGTGCAAATGGTGTTGGCTCTTATCAGAGGGTTACTTTGACTCGGGCGATAGACGAAACCGAAGCAAAAAAACTTTGGAACGAGCAAATCGCCAATGCCCCGAAAACTGAAACAAAAACCGAACGCATGCTTGTCGGTGTCATTTTGCCAATCTGGGATCGTGTCGAAGGTGCCGAAACCATTCAACGATTACAAACAGACGACGGTGAACAATTACTTGGCCGAATGTTGGGGCCTAAGTCCGCCAAACAAACACTGAAAAATCTAGGCCTTGATTCCGGTCTTGCTGGAATGTCGGTGGGCGATTTGTTCGAATCAATCAAAAAGGGTAACAAAGCAATTCTATCGAATGGTTGGGAGATTTCTACTGCGAAGGTGAATTTTGAAGACCGTATAGAGATTAAGGGTCGTAGTTATTTTACTGACGCAGAGAAACGATTGCTAAAAGATCAAGGCGCTTTTGTGGAGCGCATCAATTGGTCTGATAGAGTTTTTATACCTACTGGCGAAGGTGGGGTAGGGGTTTTTGAACGCATCACTGCTTCAAAACCTGTTGTCGATCTAATTGAGAAGAATCGCGGTAAGGACTCCGCAAATAGTGAAAGTGACGATTTGGATATGCATGTCCACGATTCATCATTACCGGTTGGTGACTCGACAGACGTTATTGAGACTTCAGCCGATTCTGGCGATTCAACATTTTCCCCTTGCACGCAACCACCGGATCAAGAGGGTATTTTTCTATTAGCGAATAGGCAATACGCGAAGTTTCAACACGGCCTTTGGTATCTCTCATACCCAACTCCAAAGGAAGCGGCTCAATCCGAATGGAATATTCCTGGAAATATGATTCCGTCTGATAGGTACCCTGATCAATCATGGGTGCTTTACTCTCATGGAAGAAAGGATGCGTTTTTTGGCGAGATTGTTACGCCAGGGGCCAAGGTGAAGATCGACGAGATTACCAACCCCACCACAACCAATGTAGTCGGCATTGCCGTCGCTCCAACAAATGGCGTTATTCGTCAGGAGGGTGTTTCAATGGAAAAAGCTAAGAAACCTTTTCACGAAGTTGTTGCCGAGAAATTAATTGCACAACTAGAACAAGGTACGGCCCCGTGGCAACGGCCTTGGAACCCGGACGAGGCAGGTGGATTTCTGCCATATAACCCTCTTACCGGAAAGCGATATAAAGGTATCAATACTCTCAATTTGTTGTCGGAGGATAGAAACGATAATCGGTGGATGACCTATAAACAAGCTGGGGAACTTGGTGGTCAAGTCCGAGAAGGCGAGAAGAGTACTGGTGTTCAATATTGGAAATTTACCGATGAGCAAATAAAGCGGGATGATAACGGCAATCCGGTTTTAGACGGAGAAGGCAAACCGGTCAAGGTGGTCGTAAAGTTAGAACGTCCACGGGTTTTCTTTGCAAGTGTGTTTAATGCTGAACAGATCGATGGTTTGCCGCCGCTAGAAAAGAAAGAGGTAACTTGGAATCCCATTGAACGAGCTGAAAATATATTGGCGGCTTCGAGAGCCGATATACATCATAACGGTGGTAGCCGTGCGTTTTATAGACCGTCTACTGATAGCATACATTTGCCGGAAAAAGGTCAATTTCCAACCGCAGAGAATTACTATGCGACCGCGTTGCATGAGTTGGGGCACTGGACTGGACACGAAGACCGGCTGAATCGGGACATTGCACATCCATTCGGAAGTGAGGCTTACGCCAAAGAAGAATTAAGGGCGGAAATTGCCAGTATGATCTTGGGTGAAGAGCTTGGTATTGGTCATGATCCTGGTCAACATGCGGCTTATGTTGGCTCGTGGATTAAGGCTTTGCGGGATGATCCAATGGAGATTTTCCGGGCGGCGTCCGATGCGGAAAAAATTCAGGCATTTGTTCTCGGGCTCGAACAAGCTTTAGTTCAAGAGCAGGGCCAAGCGCTAACTGCCGATCAGCGACAACCTCATGAACTGACATTGTCTGAGTTTGCTTCTCAGGTAGTTGTCGAGCAGTTGGAAAATCATGGTCGAAAATGGAATGTTTCGTTAGGAGCCTATTCGGCTTTTTCCGACGCGGAAAGTTCTGCTGATACTGTTGCCGATGTTCATCGTGCCGCCGTAAAAAATGCACTTTATCTAAATTCATCTGAAAACACGCAAGGCTCTATTTCGGCCACTATGCCACCGTTGCCGGTATTGATTGAGTATCCCGATCTTGTAAGGGATTACGGATTTCAAAGTAAGTTGGTCGAGTTTAAGGATGTAACACGCGGAGCATATTCGGGACAGGTCGACCAAACGTTAATCGCGGAGGTTGGTGGGTTTCAAGTAGGGAAACTGGATTACTCAATCTATAACGGAATACCCGCAATCCAGATGGTCGAAGTGGAAAATGATCATCGCCGGCTGGGGTACGCTACAGTGCTTGTAAAACAGTTGCAGCGCCAATTTCCTAATACAGAAATTGAATGGGGCGAATTAACTGAGGATGGTGAAAAATTTCGAGGTAGCTTGCGAATTACCGAAAAGCCTAGCGAACATGCACCAGAATTTGAGCGGCTAAATATAGCAATTGCAGAGCGTGACCGATTGCTTTCCGAGGCAAATTACTTCAATGCTCTCAAGAATTCGACGCCAGAGCAGATTGAAACGTATTCGAATCTAACCGAGCCACTTAACAATTTGCATGACTTGATTTATGACTTGGAAAACGAATTATCCAATCAGACCGAAACTGTTAGGTTAATTGATACCGAAAATGTAACTACATTCAACAAATCTATCGGCGCTGACAACTCGACGACGATTACTGTAGCCGAGCTGACTGCGGTCGAATATCAGGCGCTAGTGGATGCTGATGAGGTATATCAGCGTGAGCTGGTTCGTGTCTATGGGGAAGACAAAGCGGGCGATGCCCGCTATTTACAAAAGCACGAAGATCCGGTCTTACAAGAGGCTGCTTATGCTTTCCATGCCGCTTCTGATGTTTGGCATAGCGCTGTTGCCGATGCCAGAAAGACGTTGGCCGGTGACAATACAATTCCACATGTTATGGATGAACGCACTGGCGATGCGAAGTTATCTTCTGGCTTGGCGGCTGATATTTCGACCGTCTTGCAGCGGTCGGAAGAATGGACGTTCGATCATTTTCAAGACTACGAAGGGGATAGCCTGGATGCCGCTTTGCGTAAGGAAGGGTTACATACCCTTAAGGATGTTACAGGCGATCTACCTGGGCAGTTTTTTGACAATGCTATTCGTCGTCTCTCGCCTGTTTTTGGTATAGAGCCCGATGATTTTAGCGTTACCAATGCTTACTTAGAACGCAAGGGGTTGGCTCAGGCGTTCCAGACAATGGCCGCTAGGTTAGTCCAGGAACAAACACAACAAGTTTCTTCGTCTGCGATCACCTTATCCAAAGAAGGTGTTGAGTTGGATAGGCGCAATGTGCTCGATCTGTTCCCAGAGCTCAATGGTCCAGATGGCAAACCGAATGGATTTGGCATATCGAAAATTATTTTAATGCCAGACGGTAAGGTTGTTATCGATAGTGACAGCAAGAAAGCAATCGTGGCCGATACATCAGCGCAGTCCGAAACCGGGGTCACACATCAGGATATTGCTGACTATTACGAACGTGGATTTATTAAAACGGTGGTATTACCGGAATCTACTAAAACTGAAACAGCTCAATTTGAAGGGGGCGTTATGCGCGATCCTGATGTTAATTCAACTGAACGTCTTTTAGAGGATTCGGTGCGGAATATTGAGTACGCGCAAGAGGTCATTCCTGAATGGCGTGGTAGTTACGTTCAAGAGCAGGGCAATGGAAATGTTCGCCTTGCTCTTGATTTAATTGAAAGGGGTGAAATCGATAAAGCGATTGATGCACTATGGTTAAACGTCGACCTAGAACACCGGTATGGTGGTGAAAACAGCGATGAGTTTCGTGACGTCATAAAAGTAGTGGAAGAAGACTGGCGGAAATGGCAAGCCGACAATGGAGTTGGCCCGGCTATCACACCGGCTATGAAACGGGAATTTGATGACTTGCCGCGCGATCTGAGTCAGTTATCGGGTGCGACGTTCGAAGAGTATCAAAAGGCGGCGGAGGCTGCCAGATTAGATGAGCAAGCCGTAATGAATGACCCGGATAGCTCTGATGAAGACATATCTGCCGCTCGGGAGAAGAGGAAATCCGCCGATCTGTTGGCTACGGTAAACAATTCAGACTTTCAAAATAAAGTTTCTGAATTTGAACAGAAACAAGCGGCTGCCAATTTGTCCGGCCTCGGTGGTGATAGTGTGCGGCCAGACCAACAAAACACAGGAAATGATAAGACCTTTATTGCAGTGCCTTTCCGCGAGAAAGAGGAAGCTAAAGCATTGGGTGCCAAATGGGATAGGCAACATACATCCTGGTTCATTCCTGTTGGTGTTGATCAATCGGCGTTTTCTAAATGGTTGCCGTCGGAGTCCGGAGAAGTAAAAGTAACGTCAGTCGCTAATTCTCAGGTGGGTAAACCAACCACCTCCGATAAGTTATACCTCGCTGTTCCCTATTCGGAGAGAAAGGCCGCGAAAGAAGCCGGCGCTAAGTGGGATGCCGGCGCTAAATCTTGGTATGTCGGCCAAAATGCCAATATGGACAAGTTGCAACGTTGGTTGCCTGATAGCACTAAACCGCAGCAAGAACCGGCAATGACGCCGCGCGAAGAGTTTTCATCGTTACTTAAGGATATGGGGTTTGTGCTTTCGGGAAACCATCCAGTTATGGATGGACAGCGTCATAGGCTTGAAACAGTTGGTGATAAGGCTGGCGAGAAAGCTGGATTTTATGTTGCTCACCTGGATGGTCATCCTGCCGGTTTTGCTCAAAATAATCGTACCGGCGAAGCCCAGAAATGGAAGTCAAAGGGCTATTCGCTTAGCGATGGAGAAAAGGCGGAATTGCAAGCTCAAAGCGCTTCTAAGTTGCAAGCAAGAGAAAACGAGATAAAAGCTAAACAGGATGCCGTCGCGGCGTCTATAAGACAGCTACTTGCTATCGCTCCGCCTGCATCTGCCGATCATCAATATTTGCAATCGAAGGAAGCCCGGCCAGGTGATCTTCGAATGGTGCCGACCGATTCAACAATGTTGCCTCCCGATTCGGCAGTAATGATTGGTAAAACATGGAAGGAGTCGAAGGAGCTGCGGGACTCGCACCCGGATAAACTGGTGTTCACCGCTGGTGATTTGCTCTTGTCGGCGCAAGATGTCAGTGGCGTAATTCGATCAGTACAATCTATCCAGGAAAACGGCGTGAAGCGCTTTGCTGCTGGTGGTGCTAAGCAAGACATGTTTCATGTTGTCGGCGGCAATGGCGTGGAAGCGTTGGCGAGAGCTCCGGCCATAGTGATAGGTGAGGGGTATGCTACGGCTGATACGTTATCCCAGTCCCTGAGCTATCCAACAATCGCGGCCTTCGATTCAGGCAATTTGCCACACGTTGCGAAGTTATTGCGCAACCGGTTTCCGGACAAACCTATCATCATTGCCGGGGATAATGATTTACATCAGGAACTGACCGAGGGCCGCAATCCTGGTAAGGAAAAGGCAGCGGCGGCTGCAAAAGCGGTCGGAGGTGTAGCTTTGTTTCCGATTTTCGCCCCTGGTGAGCAGGCTTACCCAGCCGATCTTGATCCAGTTACGCCGGCACTGGCAAAAAATGGGGGGTTATCGGATGCCCAGAAAGAGGCTATCTCGAATATGAAGTCCTTCACGGATTTCAACGATCTTGCGACAAAAAGTGAATTAGGTTGGGAAGGAGTTGAACGCCAGGTAACTAATGTCGTGAATAAAATCGTATCCAATCATCATGAACGAATTGAAGCCAGACAGCAGCAAGATAATGTTCAGCGCCTAGAGCTGCAACAACGGCAGAAACTAGCGTCGCGCAACGCGGTTGCAATTATTTAGGTTGTAGCTTACAGCCATCAGCCAGTGAAAACCGCTGGCGAGAAGAAATCCAGTTAGATGATGGACGTTGATTTTTTTAGCCGCTAAAATTTTCAATTGTTTTTCTGCGTTTTTTATTATGGTGTTGCCCGATAACATTGGCCAGGAACCGAATGAATTGACAGCGGCGGAAACATGTCGGTACTGCTTGCCGTGGAGGTATATGTTATGGGCAAACCTGAACCAATTGCCGATTTAAGCGACGATGAGCGCAAACTGCTGATTGAAGGATTGACAGCGTTGCGTCGGGAGCGTGATCAGGCGTGGAATCTGGCCTGTGATGCTGCCGATGCGAATGGAAGGCGTCGACCTTCCTTGCGTCAGTTCGGTATCGATGATATTAAACGGCTTGCTCGGCGAATTGGCGGTAGAAATGCCCATACCCACTGGCTTGAATAGTACCGGTAAGTCGTTTTCTATACGGTTCGTCATACCCATCAAAAAATAAGTCAATCGAACGTTGTTTTTTAGAACCAGTGTTCTGCACTGAGAAGAACGACATTTCTGGGGTTCTGGCTTAGAATCGCCACTATCATCACAAGCCGCGAAAAGATGAGGCGATTTTGCAAAATATAGCTGGGAATGACGTATCCATTTTTTTATTCCGCTTTGAAATACGCGGTCATGCCATCGACTTTGTGTTGAATGAGGCGATTGCCGAAGATATGTACCCCGATATCGATGAGAAAATGAAACCGCTCGTCCATGCCTGTTGCGAAACACTTTTGCGATACAGACACCTCAGTGTGAGTAATACCATTATGGATGGCAATTTTCTGGTTACCGGAGAATTTGAGGTCATGCTGAGTAAGGGGCTAGGGCAACACTTTGCGCATGACGAAAAGCAGAGGTTATTCCAGGATGCCAAAAATATCGCCGATCTTCTGGGGGAGGTTATGGACAGGGGAACCCAAGCAGAGAAAAACGGAATACAACGGAACCTACCCCCAATAGAGCATACGCCAAATCCCAAGAAGATAAAAAAAGGGCTTGAGCAGCTGGGAAAAACCAAACACCAACAGGCAAAAAGGCAATGGCTTGCAGAGGGAGTACCAATACGGCCAGGGTTAAGGCAGTTGCGTCCTGAGGATTTACCGCCTCATGTCACCGCTTCCAGTGGCTATGACCATAGAGGGCTTTGCTATGTCTTCGATCATAAAACACTGGGGGAGCTGGGGCGGATTGTCATGATCAAGGCCGGTGAGCAAGAAATGTTGATGCAGGCCGATTTATACGTAGGGCAAGAAACCCCGGAATCCGCTATTGTAAAAAAGAAAAAGGCAATATTTGAGGAAGTAGTTGCAACTGTCAACGCATGCTTTATATAAATAAGGCATAACCGAATTCAATGCGCGTCCGAATACATTGCTTACGTGAACGTGGCAGGCCACTCCCAAAACATCAGTTCGCATTTAAGCCTGCGCCGGCAGGATGGCTCACTGTGCACGAAGAACGCGACAACGTATTAAACCGATACACCAGAGTCGCCAGGTTCCGGGCGATGGAAAATAGCAACGAGCTATTACCGGCCTTGCGAGACGCTCAGTTGGTTGAATTGACGCGTGAACGCTTAATCCTATCGGGAATAGAACGACAGGAAGACGTGGTTATCAATAAGATAGAGGACTTTGCCCAAACTTGGGTATGCTGGCTTGGCGAACAGCAATAGTTGACCCGAGCTGTGGCCATGTCGGCATTAGACGGCACTTGCATATTCCAACCCCAAGCCACCTATTCCGACACGATTGTGCCGGTAGTGAATGACGGCTTTTGGACGTGGCGAATTGTCGCAATCGACCCTCAGCTGACTACCGCTACTTCATATCGAATGGCAATCATCCAACCATTTCCGGTCATTAGCACTTATGATCAAAGATAGACAGGCGAAATACTGTTTTTACCAATGAAATGTTGGTTACCAAAATTGATTTGCGGGAGAATGTGACGTGTATACTCTAATTACATATCCTCAATTCTGTAAGAAAATCAGTTGCTATGCTTGAAATCAAAACCATTCTGCTATTTCTGGTAACCGCTGTGGCCGAAATTGTCGGATGTTACCTGCCTTATCTATGGCTTACTCAGGGCAAAAGCCCGTGGCTTCTAGTCCCTGCCGCAATAAGTCTCGCTGCTTTCGCTTGGCTATTATCTTTACATCCTACTGCGGCAGGACGGATTTACGCGGCCTATGGTGGCGTCTATATTTTTGTTGCTATCGTTTGGCTCTGGTTAGTTGATGGCATTAAACCCAGTGTATGGGATATTGTTGGCTCTTCAGTTGCGCTAGTCGGCATGTCAATAATTATGTTTGCACCCAGAGATGCATAACCTGTGTTTAAGTAAAGCGGTTTGAAAACCAAGTAACTACCAGCTCCATATTCAACGCCTAAATTCTCCTATATTGCGGCCAACCCTGACGATCTGCCGTTTGTTTCCTAAATGCTTGAATTATTTCGGATGTCGAGTATCCTTTTAAAGAATGCTTACTCTACCTCACTTTAAAACTTGGCTCTCTGTTGTGCTGATATTCGCCGTGCTCGGTCATTTTGGCCTGGGGCATCGAGATGTGACGGCCTTTGTGTTATGTTTTGGGGCTGATGGGCATGTAGCGGTAGAAAAAGCTGGAAAAGACCCATTCGCTAGCGTGAATGCTGCCACTCGTTTCAACGATGAGACCAATGTGCTTGCGAGCGATGAAGGCGATCCCTGCTCGTCACCTTGCACCGACATCCCTATCGATGGGGATGATCACATTCCCCTACAATTGGCGAAGTTGTCAAAAATAGCGATTGATATGGGGCTTTTGCCGGTATTTTTCCTGATCTCACTCTTGGTTCTTTACGCCAGAGTCATCATTCGCCAGCCGGCATTGTTCAACCCACCGTTTACCGATTCCCGACTGCTCGCTTTGCGCAGCATTGTTTTACAGATTTAGCCACCTCTCCTAGCCGCAACTCACCAGCCGAAGACGCGGGTTCACCAGTGTCTGTGCTGACGATACTTCTATGCTACGGAGAAAGTTTCCATGTCCTCAAATTATGTGCGGCCTCTTGGCGTTGCACTGTGTTTATTGATCACAACTTGTCAGGTCGATGCGAGTCCGACAAACACTACGCAATCGCTAAGTGATCAGACCTCAAACAATCCTAATCGTCCGGCCGCTGAGGAACCGACTGGCTCCCTGGTTTTGTCCCAAGCGCTTGCCTTAGCGCTAACCCAAAACCCGGAACTGTCGGCCTTTTCCTGGGAGAGCCGCGCACAGGAAGCCGCCACCCTCCAAGCGGGCTTGTTTCCCAATCCCACCTTCAATGCCAATGCGGCGAACTTTGGTAATCAGGTCATCAAGGGCTTCGATGGTGATGTCGTCACCTTGGAACTCAGCCAATTGATCGAGTTGGGCGGTAAGCGTACCGCACGCATCGAAGCTGCCGCGCTGACCAAGCAACTCGCCGATTGGGATTATGAAGCCAAGCGGGCCGATATACTGACTCAAGTGACGCAAGCCTTTATTGATGTGCTGACGGCGCAACAGCGCCTGACACTAACCCAGCAAACGCACGAGTTGGCGAATCAAACGACCGTAACAACCACGGCACGAGTGCAGGCAGGCAAGGTATCACCCGTCGAAGAAACCAAGGCCAAAGTTGCTCGTGCTTCGGTGCAAATTGAGCTGATGCGGTCTCAAAAGGAACTGGAAGCCGCCCGCAAGCGTTTAGCGGCTGGCTGGGGTAGCACGACACCGCGTTTTGAGACGGTGAGCGGAAATTTGGAAAACATCCAAGTACCCGTGTCCCTGGATTCATTGGCGCAACGCCTCTCCAAAAATCCCGATTTAGCCCGTTGGGCCACCGAAATTACCCAACGCCAGGCACTCATCACGATGGAAAAGTCCAAAGCCGTCCCGGATGTGACCGCGACCGTCGGCGCCAGTAAATATCTGATGCCCAATGATTACGCCTTAGTCGTGGGTTTTTCGGTGCCCTTGCCAGTATTTGATCGCAATCAAGGGCGTATTCAAGAGGCCGAACATCGCTTGACCAAAGCGGAAGACGAATTGCGTAGCGCAGAGGTACGCATCGCCACGGCCTTGAACACCGCCTATCAAGCCCTGGATACCGCCCATTTGGAAATCATCACGTTGCAGCAAGACATTTTACCGGGGGCCCAAAGTGCTTATGACGCCGCCTGCGAAGGTTATCGCTTGGGTAAGTTTGGGTTTCTCGACGTACTCGATGCACAGCGCACCCTGTTTAGCGCCAAAAATCAGTATTTACTGGCCTTGGCCGAATATCACAAGTCCGTGGCCAACGTGGAACGTTTGGTCGGCAGCAGCATAAACGAGACAGCGACAAATAGCCCATCAGAGGTATCTCAGTGAACAATATCAGCAAAAATCAATTGATCGCTATCGCCGCGATTATCTTGCTCGGCCTATTGCTAAGTGTATTTATTCTGAGCATCGACAAATCGATGCCGGAAGGTGAGGAACACGGCGAAGAAAGCCATGCAGCGGCTAAAGTAGATAGCGCCGAAGGCGATGATGACCATGGACATGCCGATGAAGCCAAGCAGGCCCAAGGCCCGCACGGTGGTGATGTTTACAGCGACGGTGACTTTAAGCTGGAAATCGTGCTCAGCGAGGAAGGCGGGGAACCGCGCTTTCGAGTGTATCCATTCAATCAGGATAAACCGCTTCAGCCCGTTGCTGATCAACTCTCCGTGCAATTGAAACGCCCGAGCGGCGAGCAACAGCGCATCGAGTTTGAGCCTGAAAAAGCATATTGGCAAAGTATCCAGGCTATCGACGAGCCGCATGTCTTCGAAGCGAACGTGACGGCCAGACATGATGGTCAAACGCTTCAATTCGCTTTCAGTAAAGAAGAAGGCAAAGTAGCCTTGACCGATCAGCAAATCGCCGAAACCGGCATTTCGATTCAGACCGCAGGCGCGGCTCACATCATAAGCTCTGTCACCCTACCGGGTGAAATTCGCTTTAATGAAGATAAGACCTCTCATGTGGTACCGCGCTTGGCTGGTGTGGTGGAGAGTATTTCCGCCAACCTGGGCCAGCAAGTCAAAAAAGGTCAGATCATCGCCGTGATTGCCAGTACCGTGTTGTCCGAACAGCGTAGTGAATTACTGTCGGCACAAAAGCGCCTGGAATTAGCCCGCTCTACCTTTGCGCGGGAAAAGCACTTATGGGAGGACAAAATATCGGCGGAACAAGACTATCAACAAGCCCGGCAGGCGATGCAGGAAATGGAAATCGCCGTCCATAATGCCCAACAGAAATTGATAGCGCTAGGCGCAAGTCCCGCAGCATCGGCCAGCGGCGGCGCACTCAACCGCTACGAAATTCGCGCACCGTTTGACGGCATGGTGGTCGAGAAACATATCGCTATGGGAGAAGCGGTCAAGGAAGATGCCAGCATCTTCACGATTACTGACTTATCCTCCGTATGGGCCGAAATTATCGTATCGGCGAAGGATCTCAATGTCGTACAAGTTGGCAAACAGGTCAACATCAAGGCCACGGCGTTCGATTCTTCGGCAATCGGTACGCTGTCTTATGTGGGCGCATTGATGGGCGAACAAACCCGTACCGCTACCGCCCGCGTGACACTGGACAATCCGCAGATGGCCTGGCGACCTGGATTGTTTATCACGGTCGAGCTGCCTACCAAGGAAAGTGAAGTGCCGGTTGCGGTCGCGGCCGACGCCATCCAGATGATCAAAAACAAGCCGGCGACTTTTATTCGCGTACCCGGCGGCTTTATTGCTCAACCGGTCACCACTGGCCTATCGGATGGCAAAGTCACCGAGATCGTGACAGGACTGATGCCAGGCACCGAATACGCTGTCAATGGCAGCTTCGTCATTAAATCCGAGCAAGGCAAAAGCAGTGCCGAGCACTCGCATTGATCCCCAGGAGTTCGCATCATGTTTGAACGACTCATTCGTCTAGCGATCGAGCATCGCTGGCTGGTTATCCTGGCCGTGCTCGGTATGGCAGGGTTAGGTATCTTCAATTACACGATTCTGCCCATCGACGCCGTGCCGGACATCACCAATGTTCAGGTACAAATTAATACCACGGCGCCAGGTTACTCGCCGTTGGAAACCGAACAGCGGATCACTTACCCCATCGAAACCGTCATGGCCGGCCTGCCTAATCTGGAGCAAACCCGGTCGCTATCACGTTACGGCTTATCGCAGGTCACTGTGATTTTCCAGGACGGCACCGATGTCTATTTCGCCCGGCAATTGGTGAATCAACGTATTCAAGAAGCCAAGGATAAAATGCCTGCCGGTATCACGCCGGCGATGGGTCCCATTTCCACCGGTCTTGGGGAAATCTATTTATGGATAGTCGAAGCCCAAGAGGGAGCCAAAAAACCGGACGGTTCGCCTTACACCGCAACCGATCTGCGTGAAATCCAGGACTGGATTATCAAACCGCAGCTGCGCAACGTGCCGGGTGTCACCGAAATCAATTCCATTGGCGGCTACGCCAAACAATATCAGGTGGCACCGATTCCGGAAAAACTCGCGTCCTACGGCCTGACCTTGCAAGACATTGTTACCGCGCTGGATCGCAATAACAATAATGTCGGTGCCGGCTACATTGAAAAGCGTGGCGAACAATATCTGATTCGTGCGCCGGGCCAAGTGCATTCGATGGAAGATATTCGCAACATCATTCTGGGCAATGTCCAGGGCGTACCCATTCGGATTCGCGATGTCGGCGAGGTCGAAATCGGCCGAGAACTACGCACCGGCGCTGCGACCGAAAATGGCCGAGAGATGGTATTGGGCACGGTCTTTATGCTGATCGGTCAGAATAGCCGCGCCGTCTCGCAAGCGGTCGACAAAAAGATGGCAGACATCAACCGCACCTTGCCCGAAGGAGTGCAGGCCGTGACGGTCTATGACCGGACGGTATTGGTCGATAAAGCCATCAATACGGTTAAAAAGAACTTAACCGAAGGGGCGATTCTGGTCATTGTGATTCTGTTTCTGTTCCTCGGCAATATTCGTGCGGCCATCATTACCGCCATGGTCATACCGTTATCGATGTTGTTTACGTTTACCGGCATGGTCACGTACCAGGTTAGTGCTAACTTGATGAGTCTGGGTGCTCTTGACTTTGGTGTGATCATCGACGGCGCGGTGGTGATCGTCGAAAACTGTGTGCGAAGGCTGGCCCATGCCCAGGAACAGCATGGACGTTCGCTAACGCGTCATGAACGATTTCATGAGGTGTTTACAGCATCGAAAGAAGCACGGCGGGCTCTGTTATTTGGCCAGTTGATCATCATGGTCGTGTATTTGCCCATCTTCGCGCTAACGGGGGTGGAAGGCAAAATGTTTCATCCGATGGCGTTTACTGTGGTGATTGCCTTGGTCGGTGCCATGATACTGTCGGTGACCTTTATTCCGGCCGCTGTGGCACTGTTTATCGGCGATAAAGTCGCCGAAAAGGATAATGTGGTGATGCAGACCGCCAAGCGGGTGTATGCCCCTGTTTTAATCGGCGTGATGCGCAACAAGCCAGTGGTGCTCACTTTTACCCTGGTCGCCGTGATGTTATCGGGTCTGCTGGCAACGCGGATGGGCAGCGAGTTCGTACCGAGTTTGAATGAAGGCGATTTCGCCATTCAGGCACTACGCATTCCCGGCACCAGTTTGTCGCAATCGGTCACCATGCAGCAGCAAATTGAAGCGACGCTGAAACAGCAATTTCCGGAAATCGAGCGCATATTCGCGCGAACCGGCACCGCCGAGATCGCATCCGACCCCATGCCGCCCAATATCTCGGACGGTTACATCATGCTCAAGCCACGCGAGCAATGGCCTGAACCCGATAAATCACGCGACGACCTGCTGGCCGCAATCCAAGCGGCGGCCAACAAACTACCCGGAAACCTCTACGAGTTTTCCCAGCCTATCCAGTTGCGCTTCAATGAACTGATTTCCGGGGTGCGTAGCGATGTGGCCGTCAAAGTGTTCGGCGATGATATGGACGTCTTGAACGACACCGCGACTGAAATCTCGGCGGTCATGGAAGCGATTCCCGGTGCATCCGAAGTTAAAGTCGAGCAAACCACCGGCTTGCCGATGCTGACTCTGAATATCGACCGGGACAAAACCTCACGCTACGGCTTAAACGTGGGCGATGTGCAGGATGCGGTGGCGACCGCGATTGGCGGCACTGAAGCCGGCACCTTGTTTGAGGGCGACCGGCGTTTCGATATTATCGTGCGTCTGCCGGAGAGCCTGCGCAGCAATTTGGATGCCATCAACCGCTTGCCTATCTCATTGCCGCGCGGGCAAAACCGAGACGGACAAACCAGCTATATCCCACTGGCTGAAGTAGCCAGTCTGGAAATGGCCCCCGGCCCGAATCAAATCAGCCGCGAGAACGGTAAGCGCCGAATCGTCATCAGTGCCAACGTGCGAGGCCGAGACATCGGCTCCTTTGTCGCCGAGGCTGAACAAAAGCTGCAACAGAAAGTCAAAATTCCATCCGGTTATTGGACCAGTTGGGGGGGACAGTTCGAACAGTTGCAATCGGCTGCCCATCGCTTACAGATTGTGGTGCCTGTGGCGTTAATTCTGGTTTTTACGCTACTGTTCATGATGTTTGGCAACGCCAAGGACGGTTTGCTGGTGTTTAGCGGTATCCCCTTTGCGTTGACCGGTGGCTTGGTCGCACTTTGGTTGCGCGATATTCCGATGTCGATTTCAGCGGCAGTGGGATTCATCGCTTTGTCGGGTGTAGCGGTACTGAACGGTCTGGTGATGATTGCCTTTATCCGCAGCCTCCGTGACGAAGGCATGTCGCTGGATAAAGCGATTGTAGAGGGTGCTTTGACACGACTGCGGCCGGTGCTGATGACCGCATTGGTGGCCTCGTTCGGTTTCGTACCGATGGCAATCGCCACCGGTACCGGCGCAGAAGTCCAGCGCCCGCTGGCCACCGTGGTGATAGGCGGCATCCTGTCGTCAACGATGCTGACTTTGTTGGTATTACCGATTCTATACTGGCTCGCGCACCGCAATGATCAACCCGTAAAGCCCATCATTCCGGAAATTGTGCAGATTGATTCCCATGAGGATTAAACGATGAGTACCTGTAAGCCATCAGAAAAAACCGGTTGTTGTCCTGGCGAGCAGCAGGATAGTCACCCGTCAACGGCATCAAACTCATCGAGTGGCCTGACGTTCAAAATCGAGGGACTGGATTGCGCCGAAGAGGTCGCTACGTTGAAAAGCGCGATAGGTCCGCTTGTGGGGGGCAGTGACAAACTGGCATTTGATGTTTTAAACGGGCGAATGACACTATTGTCTGATGCCGAGCCCGTGACGGAAAAAACGATCATCAAAGCCGTGGCTGCAACGGGTATGACCGCCGCTCGCTGGCAAGCAGGTCAGACCGATGCAGATGCCCAGCAACTGCACCGTTCGAAGACCGTTTATACCGTGCTTAGCGGTGTATTTATCGTGGTCGGCATGTTGATTCATATCGCCATAGCCGGCGGCTTTGTGGATATTCAAACGGTTTTCAGCTCGGCAAAAAACGGAACCCTGCAATGGGACGTGGTCACTCACTACCTGCATAGCTTGCTGAATGCGCATGCTCAGCAGGCAATGCCTTTGCCTGAAAAAATGGCCTTTGGTTTAGCGATGGCTTGCGGTGCTCGGCATGTGATTGTAAAGGCGTTTTATGCCTTGAAACGCTTACGGGCGGATATGAACTTGCTGATGACGATTGCGGTTATCGGTGCGATGTTCATTGATGAATGGTTTGAGGCGGCAACCGTCAGTTTTTTGTTTGCCCTGTCTCTGGCGATTGAAAGCTGGAGTATTGGCCGTGCCCGTCATGCCGTTGAAGCCTTGCTGGATTTAGCCCCCTCGACGGTGACTATCAAAGATGAAATCGGCCTGGAATGTGTGGTACCTGCCGCAGAAGTCAATATAGGTACCCGTTTCATATTAGCGCCTGGCGCTAAAATCCCCCTGGATGGCAACGTAATTGCCGGTTTCAGTTCAGTCAATCAGGCGCCGATTACCGGTGAAAGTATGCCGGTTGCCAAGCAAGTGGGTGACGAGGTGTTTGCCGGCAGCATTAATGTTGAAGGCACATTGGAAATCCGATCCACCAAGCTGGTTTCGGATACCACCTTGGCACAGATTACCCGTCTGGTCGGCGAAGCCCATGGTAAACGAGCCGAGGTCGAGCAATGGGTGGAGAAATTTGCACGAATTTATACCCCGGTAGTGATGCTGGTGGCGTTGGCGATGTGCATCATTCCGCCCTTGTTTTTCGAAGGCAGCTGGAACGAATGGTTTTACCATGCCTTAGTGTTGCTAGTCATTGCCTGCCCCTGTGCATTGGTCATTTCGACACCGGTGAGCATTGTCGCGGCACTGGCATGTGCAGCCCGACAAGGCATTCTGATCAAAGGTGGCATTTATATCGAAACACCTGCCCATCTCAATGCGATTGCCTTTGATAAAACCGGTACGCTAACCTCTGGTGAACCCATCGTCACGGGGGTTTATCCTTTTAATGGTCATAACGAAGAAGACCTGTTAAGTCGCGCCGCTGCACTGGAAACGCGAAGCAATCATCCGTTGGCTAAAGCCATTTTACGCCACACGGAACAGCTCGGTATCAACGTGGCCAGCGCAGACAATGTGAAGGTTTTACCAGGTAAAGGTGTCACCGGATTATTTAATGGCACGGATTTTTGGTTGGGATCGCGTCGTTATCTATTGGAACGTAGCCAAGAAATCCCGGAAATCAGTGAAAAAGCGATTGCCATTGAACAAACAGGGCAAACCGTGATTGCCATTGGCAATGATCGGCATATTTGCGGCCTCATCGCCGTTGCCGACCAGCCTCGCGCTGAAATCAAATCGATTTTGCAAGCGCTGAGGCAGACAGGCATCAAACATCTGGTCATGTTGACCGGTGACAATCGGGTGACGGCCAATAACATCGCGGCCCAAATTGGCATCGATGAGGTACACGCCGAACTATTGCCCGCCGATAAAGTGGAGATCGTCAGTCAAATGGTCGAACAATACGGACAGGTGGCGATGATCGGTGATGGTGTCAACGACGCACCTGCGCTGGGACGGGCTAACCTGGGAATTGCTATGGGGGTGCTAGGGTCGGATGCGGCTATTGAAATAGCCGATATTGCCCTGATGGGTGATGACCTTTCCAAACTGCCTTGGCTGCTTGGGCATTCCAAACGAACGCTGGCTATTATTCGACAAAATATTACTTTTGCGCTGATGATCAAAGCCGCGTTCGCCGTCTTAGCCTTTGCTGGTGTGGCGACCTTATGGGAAGCCATTGCTGCGGATATGGGCGCTTCCTTCTTGGTCGTTGCCAACGGACTGAGATTACTACACCCCAAAAATACAGCTTTTAAGTAGCCTGAACCTAATAAAAATCGCGTAAACAGCGTTCAACACCTAAACATTACCATTTCAAGATACCTTTGGAGATAACCATGAAATTAAAATCACTGATTCTTTTAGTTTTAGCTGAATCCTTATTGTCCGCTTGCAGCTTCATGGAGCCTCATGCCATGGATACTGACCTAACTATACAGCATGTGGCATTAGCCAAACACTTCGAAGACGAGGCCAACGAGTTACAGACTAGGATTGAGGAACATAAAGAATATCTCAGCCAATTTGAGTCACAGCGTTACGTTTATGGCAGACACGCAAATGATCTTAAAGCGCACAGCCAAGAAGTGATTGATCTTTATCAGCAAGCCGTTACTGCAAACCGGGACATAGCAGAAATGTTGCGAGAAGCGGATCATTAGTTGTAGCACCTCGCGCTCTGCTGTGTCCGTTCTTGAACCGTCAAACCTATGGTTTTCGGATAAATGCTTGGAAACCAGGTCTGGAGTTCGACGCAAATATTGAAACAAACCGATTGATTTTGGTTCTTAGAACCTGAATGGGAGACATGTTTGCAAAGTGCTGGAATGATCGGCTAAACGACGGCTTTCGGATTTACTGCCGCCATACCCTAAAATCTTTAAATGTCGTGTTATGGCCGTTAGCGACTTTAGCCTCGTCGAATCCATTAAAATTTTGAACGTCAGCTATCGAGATGGGCGAATTCACAGTTTCGGCCAAAAGCAGCCAATGAAAAATACAATAATCAGTTCTCCGAATGGCTGGTTTATAGCGATCATTAGACATCTGTATTGTGCTCATTTTCTAAACGCTTGAAATTCACTAAACAACATTGGCCCGATGGGTTTCTAATTTCACAAGCACATTCCCCGGCTTGAGTGCGTTGCATGACGAAAGCTTTGATCGGTTCTGCCTGGTGGTCTTTTAACGCCGATAAATACTGCTCGGCTTCAATATCAAAACAGTAACAAAGCGCGTCGTTTTGAATCGCTTTATAGCTTCGTAAATGCTGTTTGGGAATAGTGTTACCCGCGTTGGAGAAGTAAGCAATTGAACATGTTTTTGCAGGGCAAAAATAATAGCTATCAGTGATAAGCGACTGATTCTCGGGAAACCTAACCTGATGATAAAGCGTAGACATACCGACACTTTTACAAGTGGAACCGCATTCCGGACAAATCTGTTTGGTATTGGCAGAGCAGCAGCAATCAGACATAGGTGGCATTCTCGGTCTTATTGGGTAATAGGCGTGGCCAGAGAACCCGGATAACCGGCATCGGTCGTGGCTTTGATCAAGGCGGCGCTATTGGTTTTTTTGCCGTCGAAAGTAACCTCGGCCGTTTTGGCATCGTAATCGACAGCCACTTTTTGTACGCCTTCAACTTTCTGCAGGGCTTTTTTGATGGTGACTATGCACATGGCGCAGGTCATATTCTCTAACTTCAGTGTCACCATTTGTTGTTGGTTTGGCAGTGCCTCTGTGGTTTCAGCATAGGCCACTGGCATCCATAAAGTGGCCGGCAACAACAAACTTATCAGTAATAATCCGGATTTAATGGTCATATCGGAATTCTCTCAAGCCATGAAAAAAGGCGCTACCCAGGGAAAAGCCAGCAACATCAAAATGAATGCGGAACCCAGCCAAAACAGTAGGAGCTGTCGGCGTTGGTTGTCGGTTGTGGAGCAGATTTCACCTACCGCACAGCGATCAGGCGTCAGATAGAGTTTTCGATAGCCGAGTACTACAAAAATCAGGGTCAGGATAATGAAAAATGGCCGAGCCGGTGCCATAGCCGTCAATGTGCTGATCCACGCACCGCCAATACCCAACGACAACAGTAAAAATGGCCCGACACAGCAGACCGAAGCCCCTACAGCAGCTAAAAGGGCGCCGATACTCATCCATGACGAGGTTTTTATGGGTGTTTCAGGGTCTGTATTCATGTGAATCTCCTAAACCAAACAATTCTCAATGTTGGCAAGAAGTCTAAACCCTGTTGCTTAGAACAGAGTCAAGTGCGTGATTTAGAATCAGGGTTGGGATGATGCATCATCGCCAAACGCATCGAGAATAGCGCAATGAGCGGCTGGAGCTGTCTGTTGACAGTCGTTGACCAGACTTTCCAATACCTGCCGGAGAACGGTTAAATCCATGATATGTTGATCGATCTGCTGGCATTTCTGTTCGGCGAGTTGTCGAACATCAGTACAGTGCGCCCCATCAAGCGATAACAAGGTGGCAATTTCCTTCAAGGTAAACCCGGCTTGTTGAGCGCGTTTGATAAAGCGAATTCTGGCAATCGCATCAGCTGAATAAACTCGATAACCGCCGTCTGGTTTCGCGGGTTCCGTCAGTAAACCAATACGTTGATAGTGACGGATGGTCTCGATAGTGACTTCGGTTTGTTTGGCAAGTTTGCCAATGGTTAAAGGCGACATTTCATTAAACCCAATGTTGAGGGGATTTTATTGTCTCTCAGTTTTTCCAATCATCGGCTATTTACAAATAACCATGGAAATTATCTTGATTGGCGGCTAGTGGTCAGTCAGATGCCTGCCGATGAAGTAAGTGGTGTCATGTGGACGGGTTTGGGCCGTCACATGCTTTTGGCTTCGTTGAGGTCATGCAAATTTGAATGTCCGCTATCGAAATTGAATCGCTGAAATCGGCGTACTCATAGTTTAGGCCAACAAGAAACAGGCACTAAATCGAAAATTCAACTTACTGAAAGTTCGCTTTCAACCAGGTCATAAAAAACACAAAGAGTTTCACGGGGTACATGAGATGAGAGACGGGCCTTGTTACCTCGGCCCATCTCCAACTGCTCGGCAATACATATCCTTGCCGTTCGGCGAAAGGGTTTACATCTGACGATGCATTGCCGCCATACTCAAATTGGCCTCGGCGGCTTTTTCATAGGCATTAATCAACACTCGACAGTGGCTTACCAAG
>Ga0123398_1012797_pt1 | contig 39705 bp, 39 predicted proteins | sample T5LHNO3metaT_FD_89926 | JGI IMG/M metagenome (GOLD analysis project Ga0123398, IMG submission 89926) | Methane-oxidizing artificial microbial communities from Washington, USA to study methane cycling - T5-LHNO3 metaT (Metagenome... | ecosystem: Engineered > Modeled > Simulated communities...
CAAAGTTTTAAGTTATCACACTTTTATTTTGAATTTTTGAAGCGGTGCGAAATTTATCGCAGATCTACATAGAGTCACGCAGGAAACAGCACACAGTACACGCAGCAATCACACACAGTAAAAGTGCAAATGAATCCAACATGCTAAAATGTGCGCAGTTAGTCATATGGATTTGAAAGCACTTTATGTCGGGAAACAAAATCAGCGCTACGGAAACCCAGCTGCGTGCATTATTGGCAGAGCGTATTCTCATTTTGGATGGCGCGATGGGTACCATGATTCAGCAATACAAGCTAACCGAAGCCGATTATCGTGGCGAGCGTTTCGTCGACTTCAAAGCACCCATTGGTGAGCGTGAGTTGTTTGTCAAAGGCAATAATGAACTGTTGACCTTGACGCAACCGCAAGTGATTCAAGAGATTCATGAAAAATATTTGGCTGCTGGTGCCGATATTATTGAGACCAACACCTTTGGTGCAACCAGCGTAGCGCAAGACGACTATCATATGGCGCATCTGGTCTATGAGATGAATGTGGAATCGGCCAAGCTGGCCAAGGCGGCTTGCGTTAAATACAGCACGCCGGATAAGCCGCGTTTTGTGGCAGGTGCATTAGGCCCTACCCCTAAAACCGCAAGTATTTCTCCCGATGTGAATGACCCTGCCGCACGGAACGTCAGCTTTGATCAGTTGGTGGCTGCCTACTTGGAACAAACGCGTGCCTTGGTTGAAGGTGGTGCGGATATCCTGATGGTGGAAACCATTTTTGATACGCTCAATTGCAAGGCGGCATTGTTTGCCATCGACACATTTTTTGAAGAAGTGGGCTATACCCTGCCCTTGATGATTTCGGGTACCGTGACTGATGCCTCCGGCCGTATTCTGTCCGGCCAAACGGTGACGGCATTCTGGCATTCTGTACGCCATGCTAAACCACTGACTGTAGGTTTAAATTGTGCGTTGGGTGCAACCTTAATGCGGCCGTATGCAGAAGAGCTATCCAAAGTAGCGGATACTTTCGTCTGTATTTATCCGAATGCCGGCTTGCCTAATCCCATGAGCGATACCGGTTTTGATGAAACACCGGATGTCACTTCCAGCTTAGTCAAAGAATTTGCTGTGAGTGGGTTTGTGAATATTGCCGGTGGCTGTTGTGGGACTACACCGCCCCACATTAACGCGATTTATAACGCCATTAAAGCGTTGCCTCCGCGCGCAGTACCGACACAGGTCCCGGTCACCAAATTGTCTGGATTAGAGCCTTTTATCATTGATGAAAATTCACTGTATGTGAACGTGGGTGAGCGCACCAACGTAACAGGTTCTAAAGCCTTTGCGCGCATGATTATCAACGAGCAATACGAAGAAGCGCTAAGTGTCGCGCGCCAACAAGTAGAGAACGGTGCGCAAGTCATCGACATCAACATGGACGAAGGCATGTTGGATGCTGTAAAAGCGATGACGCATTTCTTGAATTTAATTGCATCCGAGCCAGATATTGCACGCGTGCCGATTATGATTGACTCCTCAAAGTGGAATGTGATTGAGGCCGGCTTAAAGTGCGTACAAGGCAAGGCCATTGTCAACTCCATCTCCATGAAAGAAGGCGAAGCCGAGTTTTTGCGCCAAGCGACATTGTGTCGTCGTTATGGCGCCGCAGTGATTGTGATGGCCTTTGATGAAAAAGGCCAAGCCGATACCTATGCACGCAAAATTGAGATTTGCAAACGTGCCTATGATTTATTGGTGGGCATGGGTTTCCCGCCAGAAGACATTATCTTTGACCCCAATATTTTTGCCATTGCGACCGGGATTGAAGAGCACAATAACTACGCGGTGGACTTTATTGAAGCTACGCGCTGGATTAAGCAAAACCTGCCGCATGCCAAAATTTCTGGCGGGGTTTCCAATGTGAGTTTTAGCTTCCGCGGCAATGATCCTGCGCGTGAGGCCATCCACACAGTGTTTCTCTACCATGCCATTCAAGCGGGTATGACCATGGGCATTGTCAATGCCGGCATGATGGGCGTGTACGATGATTTGGCGCCGGAGCTCAAGCAGTGTGTCGAAGATGTTGTACTGAACCGCGTCACCGACCCGAATAACTTGCTTGCGCCGACTGAGCGCCTGATTGAAATCGCAGGTACGCTTAAAGCAGGCGGCAAGAAAGAAGAAGCCACTTTAGAATGGCGTGGCACCCCAGAGCACCCAGTCTCGGTGCAAAAGCGTTTAGCGCACGCCATGGTGCATGGTATTACCGAGTTTATTGTGCAAGATACGGAAGAAGCGCGCGTCGAAGTGATGCAAAACGGTGGCCGCCCGATTCACGTGATTGAAGGGCCGTTGATGGATGGCATGAACGTGGTGGGCGATTTATTTGGGCAAGGCAAAATGTTCTTGCCGCAAGTGGTGAAGTCGGCGCGCGTGATGAAGTCCGCAGTGGCACACCTCATCCCCTTTATTGAAGAAGAAAAAGCATTAGAAGAAAAACGTACGGGTATCGTCGCTAAGCCCAAAGGCAAAGTGGTCATTGCCACGGTGAAGGGCGATGTGCATGACATCGGTAAAAATATCGTCAGCGTGGTGCTGCAATGCAATAACTTTGAGGTGGTGAACATGGGCGTGATGGTGCCCGCAGCCGAGATTTTAGCCATGGCGAAAGCGGAAAATGCCGACATCATCGGTTTGTCCGGCTTGATTACGCCCTCGCTTGAAGAGATGGCCTATGTTGCCAAAGAAATGCAGCGGGATCCGCATTTTTATGACCAAAAAACACCGTTATTGATTGGCGGCGCGACCACTTCACGTGCACATACTGCCGTTAAAATTGCGCCAAATTATGATGGCCCAGTGATTTATGTGCCTGACGCTTCGCGTTCAGTCTCGGTCATGCAAAACCTGCTCACGCCAGAAACCCGCGGTGCGTATTTGGCGGAGATTCAGGCCGATTATGAAAAAGCACGTGCTCAACACGCCAACAAAAAAGGTGTGCCGATGTTGACCATAGCCGATGCGCGTGCCAACAAAACCAAGTTGAGTTTTGAGGGTGAGTATGCGCCTGTGAAACCTAAGTTTATTGGCCGCCGCGTGTTTAAAAATATCGATTTAGCCTTAATCGCGCAATACATCGATTGGGGTCCGTTCTTTCAGACTTGGGATCTAGCCGGTTTCTATCCCGCAATCCTGACCGATGAAGTAGTGGGTGAGGCCGCCACCAAAGTGTTTGCCGAAGCGCAAGCCATGCTCAAAAAAATCATTGAGGGGCGCTGGCTTACCGCCAATGGCGTGATTGCTTTGCAGCCGGCCAACGTAGTCAACGATGATGACATTGAAATTTATACGGATGATACGCGGCAGGAAGTGGCATTTACCTACTACGGCATGCGCCAGCAAACCGTTAAGCCGGTGATAGAGGGTGTGGCCCGACCTAACCAGTGTTTGGCCGATTTTATTGCGCCAAAGGATACAGAGGATTACATCGGTTTATTCGCGGTGACGGCTGGATTAGGCATGGAAAAACGTCTGGCTGAGTACGAAAAGCAGCATGATGACTACAATGCCATTATGTTTAAATCATTGGCGGACCGCTTGGCGGAAGCCTTTGCCGAATATATGCACGAGCGTATTCGCCAAGATTTTTGGGGTTACGCTGCGGATGAAGCGCTCAGTAAAGATGCACTGATTAAAGAGGAATATGCTGGTATTCGTCCAGCGCCTGGTTACCCCGCCTGCCCAGACCACACAGTGAAAGCAGATATGTTTAAACTATTGCAGGCTGAGGAAATTGACATGCAATTGACCGACAGCTTTGCTATGTTGCCAGCGGCGGCGGTGAGTGGATTTTACTTTGCGCATCGCCAAGCTAAATATTTTAGTGTCGATAAAATTGGTATGGATCAATTAGAAGATATGGCCAAACGGCGCGGCTTAGAAAAAGCTTATTTAGAGCGTTGGTTGGCACCGAATTTGGGTTAATGGGTTTACATGGCAGGTCAGTTTTTATAAGCAAATATATTAAGGTTATCAATTGCATATTCATATATTAGGTATTTGTGGCACCTTTATGGGTGGTATCGCGGTGCTGGCAAAACAAGCCGGTCATACCGTCACGGGGTGTGATGCCAATGTGTACCCGCCCATGAGCACACAGTTAGAAGCGCAGGGCATACAACTGATTGAAGGCTTTGCAGCGGAGCAGACCAAACTCAATCCGGATATGTATGTGATCGGCAATGTCGTTACCCGTGGCAACCCGCTGATGGAAGCCATTCTGAATCAAGGCTTTCCTTATATTTCGGGCCCACAATGGCTGACGGAAAATGTGCTGCAAGGTAAATGGGTGCTAGCGGTAGCAGGCACGCATGGTAAAACCACCACTAGTTCTATGTTGGCATGGATATTAGAGTTTGCAGGTTTAGCACCAGGCTTTTTGATTGGTGGTGTGCCGGAGAATTTTGCTGTATCTGCACGTTTGCCGCAGGTGCCGACCCAAGACAAAAGCAGTATTTCCCCTTTCTTTGTGATCGAAGCCGACGAATACGACACGGCCTTTTTCGATAAACGTTCCAAGTTCGTCCACTACCGTCCGCGTACTGCCATTCTGAACAATTTAGAATATGACCATGCCGATATTTTTGAAGACTTGGCTGCCATAGAAAAGCAATTCCATCATTTGGTCAGAACCGTGCCGCAACAAGGCTTGGTCGTCCGCAATGGTAAAGAGGCGAGCCTGCAACGCGTGATTGATAAAGGTTGTTGGACGCCAGTAGAGCAATTTGGTACCGATGCTGATTGGCAAGCGACCAATGCCAGCGGTGATGGCCATTTTGATGTGCTATACCAAGGCCAGTTACAAGGCCGGGTGACTTGGGATTTGCTGGGTGAGCATAACCGCATGAATGCGCTGGCTTGTATTGCTGCCGCACGCCATGCAGGCGTGGCTGTTGCTACTAGTATTGAGGCACTAGGTGCGTTTAAAAATGTAAAACGCCGTATGGAAACCAAAGGCGTGGTCAATCAAATCACGGTATACGATGACTTTGCGCACCACCCTACCGCCATTGAAACGACGGTAGCAGGTTTGCGCGCCAAAGTAGGTGTCGCAAGAATACTGGCTGTGCTTGAACCTAGAAGTAACACCATGAAACTGGGCGTAATGAAAGATGCCTTGCCAGCCAGCTTAGCACAGGCAGATATAGTATTTTGCTACGGAGCCAATTTGGGTTGGGATGCTGCCGAAGCACTCAAGCCGATTGCACATAAGTCACACACCTTTGATGACTTAGATCAATTGGTCAATGCCATCGCAGGGATTGCCATTGCGGGCGACCATATTTTGGTGATGAGTAATGGCGGCTTTGGTGGCGTGCATCAAAAGATACTCGATGCGCTAAAGAGGTAATCAGGTTTGGCTGAGAAAAAACCACAGGCAGCTAAAGCAAGGACGATTGTGAACAAAAAGACTTCACAGAGTCCACTGATGATTGCTGTGTGGATTTCTGTGCTGGTACATTTGGTGGCGCTGAGTATCAAATTTCAGCCGGAGTTAAAGAAGTTTAAAGATAGCTTGCCTGCTTTAGAAGTGATGCTGGTGAACGCCAAAACCAAAGAGGCACCCAAAAAAGCAGAGGTGCTAGCACAAGCGAATTTAGACCGTGGCGGCAATACCGATGAAAATCGCAAGCTGAAAACGGCATTGCCTTCCCCTAATCAAAAAACACAAGAAGTGAAACTGCAACAGCACGCAGAGCCGCGCAGCGCATCAAAAGCGGCAAAATTGAGCGCAGAACAAATACAAGAACAAAAGCGTGTAGAAGCCTTGGAGAAGCAGGCGCAAGAGTTGATGACACAAATCAATGCGCTACAAAAAGTACAATCCAAACCCACACAGCAAGCGGCCGCAGCTACGCCGGAGACTGGCGAACAATCCGTCAAACTGAAAGCACTGAATACGCAAGATTTATTGGCATCGGCTAAAGAAATTGACCGATTGGAGGCATTGATTGCCAAGCAGCAGGATGAATATCAAAAACGTCCAAAGCGTAAATTTATTGGTGCGCGTACGCAAGAATACCGTTATGCCATGTATATCGAAGCTTGGCGGCAAAAGGTTGAGCGTGTTGGTAACCTGAATTACCCAGAGGCAGCTAAACATCAAAAACTATATGGACAGCTGCAAATGACGGTCTCTATTAGAGCCGATGGGAGCTTGGAAGAGATTAAAATTAACCGCAGTTCAGGGCATAAAATATTAGATCTGGCAGCCAAGAAAATTGTGGAGTTATCTGCACCTTTTTCTGCGTTTCCGGCAGATATTAAGCGGGATGCTGACATTTTAAGTGTGACAAGGACGTGGACATTTACGCAAGAAGACGCCCTCTCCACCGAATAGGTCATTTAGTTTTTGCTTTTATGCTGCGTTGTTTTCGCTTACCGTACTCGCTGCACTGTTTGCGCTCAAACGCCTTGCCTAAAAACAAAAGCTAAATGATCTGATGCTGATGGCGAATAATTTTTCAATCAAACATATAGAGTTCACGAATAAGGTATCAACACATGACCAACCACTTTAAACACCATGTATTTTTCTGTTTGAATCAACGCGAAAACGGTGAAGATTGCTGCATGAACAAAGGCGCTGAAGCTGCATTTGACCATATGAAATCGCGCGTGAAAAAGTTGGGCTTAAATGGCGAAGGCAAAGTACGTATTAACCGTGCAGGTTGCCTAGACCGCTGTGCGCAAGGGCCGTTGATGGTGGTGTATCCGGAAGCGGTCTGGTATACCTTTGTGGACAACGAAGATGTGGATGAAATCATCGAGAGCCATTTAATCAATGGCAAAGTGGTTAAGCGGCTGGTGATAGAGTAAGTGCGATAACGTTAAGAAGATAAAGCACATGTCACATGTGCTTTTATTTTTTCAATCAGCGTTTCTACTTGTAATGCAGTCAGTGGCTGTGCTTGGCTATTGTTTACTGCCTCGCCCCAATGGCTATTGGGGAAGTGCTTATCCGTCTCAAAACGTGGAATGACATGCCAGTGCATATGTGGTGTTTTGTTGCCTAGGCTGGCTAGATTGATTTTGTCTGGCTGGATGACTTCGCGAATGGCGGTTTCAACCGCAAACACCACTTTCATGGTGCGGGCACGCGCTTGCGGGGCTAAGTCGGTCATTTCCTTCACATGTGCTAACAATTCAACACGGCAATAAGCCGGATAGTCTGCATCTTGCAGTAATACCACCCGGCAAAAATCATCCTGCCAAAGAATGGCGTGCGGGCTGGCTTGGCAAAGCGGGCAAGCGCTCATGCTAAGAGGCTTGTAGCATTCTATCTAGCGTAAGTTTAGCCAGTTCTGCTTCGTGCTTGGGTACTTTGATTTGATTGACGATGTTACCTTCTGCTAGATTTTCCAAGCACCATGCCAAGTGCTGTGGATCAATACGCGCCATAGTAGAGCACTCACACACCACGTGGCTCATAAACTGCACATGTTTACCTTGCGGCTTCATTTGCTCGGCCAGACGTGTGACTAGATTTAACTCGGTCCCCACCAGCCATTTGGTGTTGGGTGGTGCCTCACTTACGGTTCTGAGAATGTACTCGGTAGAACCTACATAATCTGAGTTTAGGCAGACTTCAAACGGTGCTTCCGGGTGAGAGATGACAAAGCCATCCGGATGCAACTTCTTAAAATGCTCGATATTTTGTGGGCGGAACATTTGATGCACTGCGCAATGCCCTTTCCATAACAGGATTTTGGCATTTTTGATTTGCTCTACCGTTAAACCACCCAATGGTTGGTCTGGGTCCCATACAGGCATTTGCTCTAAGGGGATGCCCATTTTATGGCCGCTCCAGCGTCCTAAGTTTTGGTCTGGAAAGAACAGTACCTTCTCGCGTTGCTTAAAGCCCCACTCCAATATTTTTGGCGCATTGGTGCTGGTACACACAATGCCGCCATGTTCGCCACAGAATGCTTTTAAATCTGCAGCAGAGTTAATGTAGGTAATCGGCGTGATTTCCTCATCAAAGTTCAGTACTTTGTTGAGTTCACGATAACTACGTTCTACTTTAGCCAAGTTGGCCATGTCGGCCATGGAGCAGCCTGCTGCTAGGTCAGGCAAGATGACAATCTGCTCAGGGCGGCTCAAAATATCAGCCACTTCTGCCATAAAATGCACGCCCAAAAACACAATGTATTCAGCATCTAAGCTCTCGCAATACTTAGATAATTTGAGCGAATCACCGGTGTAATCGGCATGGCGGTACACGCTTTCATGCTGATAATGGTGACCAAGAATGACTAAGCGTTTGCCCAGTTTTTCGCGTGCGGCCAGAATTCTAGCCTGACAATCGTCGTCCTTAGTGGATTGAAATTTCTCAAATTTAATAGTGGCAGTTTGCATATCTATCAATTAAAAATGTATACCGTCTATTTTACAAGTTAAGTCCATGTCTTTCACCTAATCTTTTCAGTGCATCCACATTGGTCCAAGAGAATACGCGTTGCGCTGCTTCACGCCAATCTACCCAAACGTATTGGGTGTGCTCGTCTGGCGCAAGTGTAATCGGCAACGTACTCGGTAGCATCAGGCCAAATAAGTGCTCAATGTTTTCGGTAACGCCGGCAGCATAGCGGTAACGCCAGTGCGGATAAATTTCGTATACGTTGCTAGCGTGCCAATCTTGAAAATCGTAGGCTAAGGCATCCAGCCCAGTCTCTTCTTTCACTTCACGAACCGCCGCCTGCTCTGGTGTCTCGCCTAACTCGATACTACCGGTCACCGATTGCCAATAGCCCGGTTTGTCTGCACGCTCCATGATCAGCACCTCTAATGCAGGCGTGTGGATGAGTACAAGTGCAGATACGGGAATCTTATGCATCTGGCTTAAGTCGTTTTTTGCGTCACTTTGCTCGGTGCATTCACCAAGTTTTTAGGCAATTGAAACACGACGCTTTCCACCACACCCTGTAGTTCATGGACACCTTGCGCGCCAAATTGTTGCAATTGCGCAATCACTTCTTTCACTAAAATGTCTGGTGCGGAAGCGCCAGCAGAGACACCGACTTTCTGCTTGCCAATCAACCATTCCGGTTTTAAGTAACTGGCATTGTCGACCATATAGGCTTCTACACCTTGGTTCTGCGCAACCTCACGCAAGCGATTGGAGTTGGAGCTATTGGGAGAACCTACAATAATCACCAAGTCACAGTCTTTGGCCATGATTTTGACGGCATCTTGACGGTTTTGTGTGGCGTAGCAGATGTCATCACTTTTGGGCGATTGGATATTAGGGAAACGTGTTTTGAGGGCATGAATCACTTGCGCCGCATCATCCATCGAGAGTGTGGTTTGCGTCACAAACGCTAGTTTCTCACTGTCTTTGACAGATAATGCGACAACGTCCTCGGGCGTTTCAACCAGGTACATGCCCTGCTTGCTGGGGTCGCCCTCTACTTGGCCCATGGTGCCTTCCACTTCCGGATGCCCTTTATGGCCAATCATGATGATTTCCAAGCCTTCTTTGCGCATTTTGGCCACTTCGATATGTACTTTTGTGACCAATGGACAAGTCGCATCGTAGGCGGTTAAGCCGCGTGCCTCGGCCTCTGCACGTACAGCTTTAGAGACGCCATGGGCGCTGAAGATGACTGTGCTACCAGTGGGAATCTTTTCCAAATCATCTACAAAAATAGCGCCTTTTTCACGCAACTGGTTCACCACAAATTTGTTGTGAACCACTTCATTGCGCACATAAATAGGGGCGCCGAATTTTTCTAGCGCTTGTTCTACAATGATAATGGCGCGATCAACCCCAGCGCAAAATCCGCGTGGGTTGGCGAGCACAATATTAGGCTGGCTAGACTGCTCTGATGGACTCGTTTGACTCATGCTTGTTTACTCTCGTTTATCAGTGTACGGTTGCATCGGGTATAATCACACCAATTTATTGATGGCTGACCTACGATTGCGATGAAAAACACTGCAACACTGCTTATTACTTGCCCAGATGCCAAAGGCATCGTGGCCTCGATTGCTGATTTTCTGTACCAGCACAATGCCAATATTTTACACGCAGACCAGCATCAGGATGCAGAAAATAATCTGTTTTTGATGCGCGTGGAATGGGACTTAGCCAATTTTAATGTGGACGAAACTGCGTTTGGCCAAGCGTTTGCGCCCATTGCAACCAGATTCAATATGACTTGGCAATTGAAATTGTCACAGCACAAAACGCGCGTAGCGATTATGGTGTCCCAATACGATCATTGTCTAGCTGACTTGCTACATCGCCACAAAAGCGGTGAATTGGCCTGTGAAATCCCGCTGGTGATTAGTAACCACCGTGATACAGAAGCGCTAGTGAAGTTTTATGGCATTGATTTTCATTACATTGCGGTGACCAAAGAAAACAAAACGGAGGCCGAAGCGGCGCAATTTAAATTATTTGCTGATTACAATATCGACTTAATCGTATTGGCGCGCTATATGCAAATCTTGTCACCCGATTTTGTGGCGCGCTACCCGCAAAAAATCATCAATATTCACCATTCATTCTTGCCTGCATTTATTGGCGCACGCCCCTATCATCGCGCGTTTGAACGTGGCGTGAAGTTGATTGGTGCAACCAGTCATTATGTGACTGAAGTGTTGGATGAAGGCCCGATTATTGAGCAAGACATTGACCGTATCTCGCACCGCGACCAAGTGGAAGATTTGATTCAAAAAGGGCGGGATTTAGAACGTGTGGTGCTGTCCAAAGCTGTGCGCTGGCATATTGAAAATCGTATTTTATTGTATGCGAATAAAACGGTGATTTTTGATTAGTGTGTGAGTGGATATGAAAACGAAAAAGCGAGCTTTATGCTCGCTTTTTTATTTTGTGTTACTCCGTTGCTGGAGCATCCAATGGTGGAATCGCTGGTTCGTCCACAGGCGCAATTTCAGGTAATGGCGCATCGTCGGCGAAAGCAGGTAAAGCGTTAAATGTCATGATAGCAAACAACAATACGAGCAAACTTTTCATTTTATCTCCCTTGTTTATAGTATGAACATTGATAGATTTTTAAGCGATTTATTGCTTAAACGTGAAATCTACGCCAATCACACCAAACCTGCAATATCTGGAGTTAAGGGATTAATTTTTCCAGTGAAAACAACTGCTTCACTTGTTCGCGCTCGCGAATCAAGTGATGTTTATCGCCATCTACCATGATTTCTGCGGCACGTGGACGCGTGTTGTAATTGCTGGCCATACTCATGCCGTAAGCACCAGCAGATTTGACCGCTAGCAGATCGCCTTCTTCAAGATTGAGTGTACGGTCGCGCCCAAGAAAGTCACCACTTTCGCAAACTGGCCCAACGATTTCATAGGTGCGTACTTCTCCATCGCGCGGCTGGACGGCAACAATATCGTGATAAGCATCGTATAAGGCTGGGCGCATCAGGTCATTCATGGCGGCATCGACAATCGCGAAGTTTTTAGGCTTGTCTGCGTCGTCCAAATTGCCCATTTTGAGATATTCCACTTTGGTCAGCATGACACCGGCATTGCCTACTAATGCGCGACCGGGCTCAAATAATACTTTGACGTTGCGGCCAGCCAGTTTTTGCAAAATAGCTTGCGTATATTCAGCAAACGCTGGTGGTGCTTCATCCGAATAAGTAATGCCAATGCCACCACCCACATCAATATGGGTAATGTGTATGCCTTTGCTTTCCAAATGGTCGACCAAGCCAAGTACACGATCCAGCGCATCTAAAAACGGTGAGAGTTCAGTAATTTGCGAGCCAATATGGCAATCTACCCCATGCACCGCAATGTTTGGCATGGCTGCTGCTTGCTCATACAGCGCAATTGCGCTCTCAAACGCCACACCAAATTTATTATTTTTAAGTCCGGTAGAAATATAAGGATGTGTTTTTGCATCTACGTTAGGATTCACCCGCAAAGATACAGGCGCGACTTTGCCCATCTCGCCTGCTACGGCATTGAGTCTGTGCAGCTCACTTTCGGATTCAATGTTGAAACATAAAATGCCAGCATTCAATGCTGCGCGCATTTCTTCATGACTTTTTCCCACGCCAGAGAACACGACTTTTTTCGGATCGCCACCAGCCGCCAGTACGCGCGCGAGTTCGCCACCAGATACAATGTCAAACCCAGCGCCTAATGTGGCAAACAAATTCAAAATGGCCAAGCTAGGGTTCGCTTTCACAGCAAAGCAAATCAAATGGTTCGCTTGTGTAAGCCCTGCTTGAAATTGTTTAAATGCATCAGTCAAAGCCGCTTTGGAATAGACATAGCAAGGCGTTTGATATTGCTCGGCAATGGTAGTTAAGGAAACTTGTTCGGCACATAATGTGCCGTTTTTAAAATGGAATGAACTCACGATAATGGCTTATATAAATAGAGGTTAGTAGCTGGAAGCAGGTGCCGGCGCTGCAGGTTGAGGTGCAGTTTCTGGGGTGTCTTGCGGATATTGCTGCTCAGGAATATAGAGCGGCCCTTTAGTCCCGCAGGCAGTAAGCAGCATGAGTAAGGCAGAGAAACAGGCTATTTTGGTATAAATATCACGCATGGCAGAAACACCCTGACGGCAAACGAACAAGCGTGAATTTTAACATTAATGCAAAAAACGGTGGTTAATATCGAGAATAGAACCGTTTACTCCCGTTAATTCACCGATTATCGGATAGTGATAGACATGTAATGAAGGGGTTTGGCATGATAAGTTTGCGAAACTGAGAGGGGCTAACTATGTTGGCAGGTACCATGTTAAACAAAAATGTCGAAGGCGGTTTTACCTTGCTAGAGTTGATGATTACATTCGCAATTATCGCTATTCTAGCAACGATTGCTATTCCTGCTTACTCGGAATATGTGAAACAAGGCAAGGTGGCAGAAGCAACCTCTACACTGGCTGATTTGAAAATTAGAGCAGAGCAGTATTTTCAAGATACTCGTACCTATGTAGATGCACCTTGTACGCCAGCTTTAGGTACCACACAGTATTTTGATTATACGTGTGATAGAGCTGCTGCAACATTTAAGATTACAGCGGCTGGTAAATCGAATCACAGCTTAAATAACTTTGAATTTACGATTGACCAAAGCAATGCTAAAACCTCTAAATATGATGGCACTGTTGGCAGTACATGCTGGATTACCAAAAAAGGCGGGTCATGCTAATAATGCTGCGTTCAAAAAACCTACAGCATGGGTTCAATATGATTGAGCTGGCCGTGGTCATGAGTGTGATTGCTATAGTCAGCTTGGTTGCATTCCCAAGTTTTATGTCGATGATAGGCAATGCACAAATCAGAACGGTGGGAGAGTCATTTAGAAATGGTTTGCAATTAGCGCGCGCAGAAGCTGTTAAACGTAATCAACAAGTTAGATTTAAGATAAACGCAGACAACTCTTGGGAGGTGGGCTGCGTTACCGTAGTAGGTGATACAGATGGAGACGGGGTGGAAGATTGCCCGGCAATTATCAGCCAGAAAGCCGCTAAAGAAGGATCCAGCTCCAAAATTGTGGTGACTAAAACGGGTAATGATAATGTCATATTCAATAGTTTTGGTACGCAAACAAGTGCTAGCGGGCAATTGAAGCAACTAGATATCAAAAATTCTAATTTAAGTGGGTCTGATTTAAGGGAAGTTAGTGTGCGATTCCCGCAGGGTAGCGGCACGATTCGTATGTGCGAACCGGCGATTACCGCGCCGACAGACCCTAGAAAATGTTAGGTTGGTATGATGAGCAAACACATATCTATATATAAAACAAAACAATCGGGCTCTGTACTGTTGGAAGCATTGGTCGCCGTTTTGATTTTCTCGATGGGTATTCTTGCATTAGTGGGCTTACAGGGCGCCATGATCAAAAATAGCTCGGATGCTAAATTCAGATCGGATGCCAGTTTTATTGCGCAAGAACGTTTAGGTCGTATGTGGACAGATCCTACCAATGTCGCCAATTATATTGAGGATGCGACTCCCATTACACAGTTACCTAACGGTACACGTTCGGTGACAGTTGGCCCTAGACGGTTTGCTACGGTAACTGTGACTTGGGAAGCCCCGGGGATGGATAAGCATCAGTATGTGACCTCTGCTTATATCAGTGATGCAAAATAACTAAGATCATCGAATATGAAAAATACACAACGTGGATTTAGTTTAATTGAGTTGATGATTGGTTTGGTCATTGGGCTGATAGCCACATTGGTCATTACCAATGTATTTAGTAAGTTTGAACAACAAAAGCGCATCACTACTGGTGGAGCAGATGCGCAAACCAATGGCGCAATTGCACTTTATATTATGCGACGTGAAATTGAAAATGCGGGTTACGGATTACCTTTTTACGATAGTGCAATTACTCCTCTAAACTGCCCTGTCAATGTAACGTTTGATCATGATAATGTGGGGGCAACGCCAGAAATTGGACTGTCACCACTGGTCATTACTGACGGCGGTACCAACAGCGATAGTCTGGTTGTGCGCTCTGGCTCGACCATGAAGAGCGGAGCAAGCGTCGAGATTATCTCGGTACCAGATCCGACACCAACCGTGCAAGTGCCTACAACACTAGGCTGTACAAAAAACGATACTGCACTGATTATGCAAGAAATATCTGCTACTACTCTTAGGTGTGCAGTGGGGCGGGTTGCTGACATTACTGCGGTCTCACAAAGAATTAAAATCACCAATATTTCTGCGTCAGGGACTGCGGTGCCAGTATCTCCCGGTTTCAAGTTGGCATGCTTGGGAGGATGGAACGAGACTAACTTTACGTTATCCGGTAATCAGTTGATGCGAACCGGTGGCTTTTCAGCCACTGCCAACTTAGATGAGACAGCCATGCCGAATGCGCTGTCCTTTCCCGTTGTCAATGATATTGTAAATATCCAAGCCCAATATGGCGTGTCAGCCATACAGTCTAGCAATACGGTCACAGAGTGGGTGAATGCTACTGGTATCTGGGCGCCTGCTGCACTGAGCGTGGGTAATCGTAATCGCATTAAAGCGGTAAGAGTTGCTGTGGTGGCACGTAACCCATTGCAAGAGCGTGTAGTGGTGAGTCAAAACTGTGATGGCGCTGTCAGTGGGCTAGCCAGAGTGTGTGTATGGGGTGATACGACCAATGTAAATTTATCGGCTAACGCCAACTGGCAAAACTACCGTTATAAAGTCTATGAAACGGTGGTGCCTCTCAGAAACATCTTATGGAATAGGCAAGCGTTATGCGGGGGTGTGCCATGTTAGTCGTTGCATCTAAATCATCTCAGCGAGGGCTTGTATTATTTGTTGCATTGATTGCATTGGTGGTGATGTCTTTAGCCAGTGTGGCGCTAATTCGCTCTGTGGATACCAGCAGCCAAATTACGGGTAACCTAGCATTTAAACAAAGTACGGCGATTACATCGAGTTATGGATTGGAAGCGATGGCGGACACCATTGGTGGCCAGCTTAAATCCTATGCTTTCACTAATGATCCGAGTAATGGCTATTATGCAGTGTGTACCACCTTTGATAGCGGTGCGACTGGACAATGTAATGGTGAAAATTTAACGCTTAGCACAACATGGTCTGATGCCAACAGTAAGTTGGCGACAGGTGCTGGGATAGCGAATGGCAAAGACCCCTACGGCAATACCATTCGCTATGTGGTTGAGCGCATGTGTAACCAAAATGGTGATGTGAGCAAAGAGCGTTGCATGATGGCAGCTAGTCCGGACCCAGACAGCAGTAAGAGGGGTTGCGGTTTTTGTATATTTAAACCACCTGTCGCTGAGCCTTTACCTATTTATCGTGTCACCGTGCGTATTGTTGGGCCTAGAAATACGGTGTCCTATGTGCAAGCGTTCGTTTCTTAACGAGGTATACAACATGAATTTTTCCTTCAAACAGCATATATTGATTCCTTTGTGCATTGCTGTCGGCATTGTGCTGTCTGCCAATGTTTATGCGGGCAACGTAAAAATTGCTGAGAAGCCTTTGGTGAATTCAGGGACATCTGATGTGTTACCTAACATCATGTTTGTGCTCGATAACTCTGGCAGTATGGGCTATAACTATACACCTGACTGGGTTGATGATAATTCACCACCAGTATGGTTGTTTAACAATGGTGCTTACAATACGCAATTTTATAATCCTTCAATTACCTATACGGCAGCTGTTAAATATGATGGCGTATCGATGGGCAACCAAGCCTCTCCTTGGACAGCAGTAAAAAATGATGTGACAGAAACAGGTGCGGCTAAGGGCGGCACAGTCAGTTTAGTAGGCAATGCAGATTATTATGCTTATATACCGGGTGAATACTGTACGACACCAGCATTAACCACTTGTATTGCCAGTGCTACGGCCACAGCAACCTATAAATATGCTGCGCCTATCCGTTGGTGTAATAATAGTACAGCAGCAATTACTTTTGCACAGCCAGCAACTGCTGATGTGTGCCGCTCTATTCGCGAAGGCACTTATACTAATTTACGCGCCCCAAGTGCAACAGCTACAATTACGTTCAGTGGTTCCAACAGTACTAGCATTTCAAGCATTAAAGTGAGTGGTAAGGAAATATTATCAGCGGCTACATCTGCCAGTACTAACAGCGGTACTGTAGCTACCAATGTGGCCAATGCAATCAATGCTTGTACTAAGGCCGTGACAGGTAACTGTAGTACGATTGGCTACAGTGCTTCTCGCTCTGGTTCGATAGTCACGATTGTGTCTGCATGGGGGGAGGTCGATGTACCAGTATCAGCAGCCGTGACAAAATCAGGCTCAATGACTGCGACAGTCGCAGCTTTTGCAACACGTACACCAGGAAAAATGGTTTATGTAGATATCGTTTCCACTAATAATAGCTATCCGTTACCCGGTCAAACGACAAAAGCAACTGACCGTACTGACTGCTCAAGCACTTGTACGTATGAGCAAGAAATGACTAACTACGCCAACTGGTACACTTATTATCGCATCCGTATGCAAGCGATGAAAACGGCTGCAACCATTGCTTTTAAAGGTATTGATAATCGTTATCGCGTTGGGTTCATCACCATTTCAAATCAGTCGAATAACTATTTGCCTATTGCCAAATTTGAATCTGGTAGCACTGGGCAAAAAAGTAATTGGTATAAAAAGTTATATGCGACTACGCCAAGTGGCGGTACGCCATTAAGGTCAGCATTGTCCATCGTTGGGCGGATCTACGCGGGTAAGAAGCCAGTCGGTACAGCTGACCCAGTAGAGTACTCATGTCAACAAAACTTTACGTTACTGACTACTGATGGGTATTGGAATACCGATGCCGCAACGGATGTCAAAGATATTAAAGGCAATGCTGTTGGTAACTTAGATCAGACCTCTCCAAGACCGCTATACGAAGGCCCTACAGCTACCTCTGGTAGTTTGGCCGATGTTGCCAAGTACTATTACGATACTGATATTCGTAACAAAGCGGATTTTGATAATTGCAGCAATGGCACGGCAGGTAGCAATGTCTGTGGTAGTGAGAATGACCATCCCAAACAAAACATGGTGACCTTGACCTTGGGCTTGGGAATTGATGGTACGTTATTGTATTCAGATGATTACAAAGAGCAAACATCCGGCAATTATGCTGATATCAAGAGCGGTTCTGCCAACTGGTCTAACCCAATGCCAACAGAAAATGGTACCCGCATTGATGACCTGTGGCATGCAGCAGTAAATGCAGGTGGTACCTATTACAGTGCAAAAAATCCTAAGTTGTTGAGAGACTCTCTAATTAAAGGTTTGTCTGAAATTAAGAGCGTGTATGGTGCTGGTTCTGCTGCTGCTGCCAGTAGCTTGGCACCAACTACTGGCGATAACTTTCAATATGTCGCGAGCTATAGCACTGTAAAGTGGACGGGTAACTTAGAGGCTAGAACGGTTGATGTGGACACGCTTAAAACCAGTCAAAAAGCGACTTGGTGTGCAGAGAACGTGGCCAGCGGAACGTGCACATCACCAGCTGTTTTAAAAGCAGTCACATCAGGTAGTACGCAAACATTCTATTGCGAGACGCCATCATCTGATACAGATACATGTGGTGACTTGGGTGGACAGCTTGGTATTGGCGGAACATCCAATGCGTGCTATGTGGAGGTGCCAACCATTTGCACTGGCACCATGTCTTCATTAGTCTCACAAACGAGCGATTCACGAAAAATTTATGTGAATAGCGGCGGCACTTTAACTAATTTTACAGCGGGCGCTTTGAGCTCTAGTGCTCAGACTGCTTTTGTAAATGGCTATAATGCTTTAAGTCAGTACTCTGACTACAGCGCAACACAACAAAGTAATGCAAATAAAGTGGCTAATTTGGTCAGTTATTTACGTGGTCAAACACAGTACGATAATCGCACATCAAATCCTGATCCAGAAAAAAAATTGTTTCGTCCACGTGAAGCGGTGTTGGGTGATATTACTCAATCTAAACCGGCCTACTTGAAGAAATCTACTTCGCTTTATGTGGATCCTGGCTATACCGCGTTTAAGGATGCTACTGCCAGTCGGCAAGGTACGGTATTTGTGGGTGCCAATGATGGTATGTTGCACGCATTTAATGCAGATACTGGCATAGAGATGTGGGCGTATATTCCAACCCCTGTCATTAAAAATCTGCCAAAGCTTGCAGATAGAGATTATGCAATCAAACATGCCAATTATGTGAATGGCAACCCCGCTTTAGCAGATGTCTGCATATCGGGTTGTGATACGGCAAGTGCGATATGGAAAACTATTTTGATTGGTGGATTAAACGGCGGTGGACGTGGTTATTATGCGTTAGATGTGACCAGCCCAACCAGTCCAGTTTTACTATGGGAGTTTACTGCTGACCAAGATAGTAGTGTTGGCTATAGCTTTGGCGAGCCAGTGGTGACAAAACTCAGTTCAGGCGTCAATGCCGGTAAATGGGTGGTGTTATTCACATCCGGTTATAACAATGGTACCTTGGATAGTGATGGGGTCACTAGCAATAGTCCAACAGGCAATGGACAAGGCTATTTGTATACGTTGAATGCCTATAATGGTGTACTTATCAAAAAAATTGCTACTGGAGCAGGTTCTGCTTCATCCCCTAGTGGCTTAGCAAAAATAACGGCTTATGTAGATGATACTTTTAGAAATAATTTTGCCAAATATGTGTATGGTGGTGACTTGGAAGGTGGTTTATGGCGTTTTGATTTGGATGCTGGCTTAGCAATAAAAGTGGCTACATTGAGAGATAGTGGGGGCATTCCTCAGCCGATTACTACGATGCCAGAACTTGGATTGATTAATAAAAAACGTGTGGTATTTGTGGGTACGGGTAAGTATCTTGAAGAGACTGATTTGACTAGCACGCAAGTACAAACCGTATATGCAATTAAAGACGACAATATTTCAGCTGAAATTACTAGCTTAAGAAGCGGTGGGTTGGTTGCACAAACACTGAGTTCGACAGGAGATTTCCGTACGGCAAGTTCCAATAGCGTTGATTTTGGAACGGGTTATGGCTGGTTGGTGGATTTCCCTGCTGGCGAGCGTGTCAATGTAGATCCGCTCTTGTTAAATGGTGTGTTGTTGATGCCAACAACGGTGCCTAACAGTACGAGTTGTCTAGGCGGTGGCTATGGCTGGTTTAACTACTTTAACTATAAAACAGGTGGCTCTCCAGGCTTGGCAGGTGGTATTGTGTCTGAAAAACTGAACACGCCAGCGGTAGGCTTTAATATTCTGTATGACAAGAATGGAAAGCCGGTGGTGTCAGTGGTGGAAAGTAATGATCCAACACCACATCATCTAAAAAACAAAGATGTAGCGGCCAATTCCAGTGCATCTAGAGATACTATATTTGAGCTATTTGATGATGGTACTTATGGCAGACGTTCTATTTGGCGAGAGCTCGTAAAGTAAGAAACGTAGATATAGTACTTAAAAGCGCCTTGGCAACAAGGCGTTTTTTTATTGCTGTTCAGCGAATAGTAGCCTTGCTGTAATCAATCCATTAACAACCCCAAAAAACAGCGCAGCCAATCCAAAGATAGGGATTAGATACGACACGCTGGCATGCGGAATCAGTAGCAGTCTTACTACAGTCAGTTGTCCACCAATATGTGTAAATGCCGCCAATATACTCAGGCTGATGACGCTAAAGTGCTGTTTGGGTAATCGGTTGGCCAGCATTAGTGCCAATAGGCTCATGATTGCGCCGCTTAAACTCAGTAAAAACGTGGGGGATAAAAACTGCCCGAGCAATAAGCTGCTTGCGAATACGCGTAGCAAGCTTACCCACGCTGCAGTTCTAATGCCGTAGCGTGCGAGTACATACAAAATCACAATATTGGCTAACCCAGGTTTAACGCCGGGGATGGGCGATGGAAATGCAGACTCTATTAAATGCAAACCAATGGCAAAAGCGGTGAGTTTTGCAGTGCGGTGGTCTTCCTCAGAAGCCTGAAAGTGGATGATAGCCATTAGTAGTTAAGCGTGTCCATGGTTGGCACTGCGCCAATTAACTCTATGCTCACTTGATTGGGAATGCAAATGGCCACCTGCCCTGCATGCTGCAGCCAGCTTTGGTGTACACAGTACTGACTATTACACGGGGATTGCTTAAATCGTACTTTACCTTGCTGAATATCAATGGCGGAAACGCCAATTTTCCCAGGTATCTTCAATGATTTTGTTTGCATCAGACTGAACTCACCAAACACAGTGCTGCCTGTACGTATGCGTAATGTGGTGGCGGGTTGCTGTGACCACAGTGTAAAAAAACTCAGTATGACCAAGCCCAAACTGAAGCCAATTACCAGCCAATCTCCCCATAATGGTTTAGGGAAATGCTTGAAATTACTCAAGCGTCCGAACACGCGTTTGCGCCTCTTTATCTAGCCAATTCAATTGCTTTTGCATGGCTGGGCTGGCAAGTATTTCGCCATTTTCTTGAATGATCAGCACGTGAGTTACCTCCATTTTTTTGGCAAACTCAGCTTTGCGAGCGGGCTCGCTGATGAAAATAGGTTTAGAGCTGACATCCGAGCGTACGCCAGCATCTTTACTTGGGGGAATGAGCACTGTGACCGACTGCGTGCCTTGTGCCGGATAACCGGTACGTGGATCAATGATATGACAGTAACGTTTGCCATCCAACATAAAAAAGCGCTGATAATCACCAGACGTACCAATGGCCCAGCCGCTACCTAGGGCAACGGTGGCGATAGCATCGGGTTTTCTAGGGTGTTGAATGCCCACGGTCCATGGCCGATCACCGTGTTGGCCGACTGCAATCACGTTACCACCGATATTAATCAGTGCATTTTGCACATGAAATTCTTGAAGGATTTTTAGGCCGACATCCAGCGCATAGCCCTTAGCGTAGCCGCCTAAATCCAATTTTACATGGGGATTTTTGCTCGATATTTGATGTTGATTCAACACAATATCCGACATGTTTGCGTGTTGTGCAAGCAATGCGGACAGCTCGGCTTTATCGGGTGTATGTGCAGGAAAGTCATCGCTTTGAAACCCCCAGTAATGAATGATGTTGCCAATCGCTGGATTGAATAGCCCTTCCGATTGTAGCGAGCGTTGTGAGGCGTCTGCAATCATGTCTGCCATGTCTTGTTCAATCAGTTTGGGTTTTCCTTCTGCAAATGTCTTGTTGATGCCATTGAGCTCGCTGGGTTTCCATGCGTGTAGGCGATTGTGTATGGCTTGAAATTGGCGCGTAATTTCACTGGCAATGAATTGCGCTTCGGGTTCTTTTTCGCCATAAATGGAGATATCGACCAAGGTGCCAAAGACGTAGCTTTGAGTGTGGTAAAGCGGGTCTAATTGAATGCTGCAGCTGAGCTGGGTAAAGCTGACGAGTAACAAAAATAAATAGCGCATGCGCGCTATGATAACTGGACTAACGCAATCCTTCCAGCGCTATGGTATCTTCTCTAGTGTAACTATGCTTTCTAGTGCTTCTAGCCAAAGCTGTGCTGGATTGCAGTCAGTTTGTGCGGCAATTTCCACCATGCCAGTTGGGCTGGTGACATTGATTTCGGTTAAGTGCTCGCCAATCACATCCAAGCCTACCAAAAACAAGCCTTCTGCCTTCAGCGTTTGGCCTACGGTGCGTGCGATTTCCCAATCGCGTTCGGTTAGTGGCTGGGCCACGCCTTTGCCGCCAGCGGCGAGGTTGCCACGCGTTTCTCCTGGCTTAGGGATGCGCGCCAATGCATACGGGGCTGGTGCACCATGGATGACCAAAATACGTTTATCGCCTTGCTTGATGGCAGGCAAATAACGCTGTGCCATGATGGTGCGCTGTTCATACTCGGTCACGGTTTCTAGAATCGCACCGATATTGGGGTCTTGCTCAGTCAGGCGAAAAATACCACTGCCGCCCATGCCATCTAATGGTTTGACGACGATGTCGTGATGGTGCGCTAAAAAATCACGGATGCGCGCATTGCTGTTGGTCACCAAAAACTCGGGTGCAAATTGCGGAAATTTGGCCACAGAGAGTTTTTCATTCCAGCTGCGGATCGCAGTTGGATTGTTCAGCACGCGTACGCCCTGTTGCGATGCGAGCTCTAATAAATAAGTGCTATACAAATATTCGTTATCAAAAGGCGGGTCTTTGCGCATCAGCACCGCATCAAAGGCACTCGGCAGGTAGTCTTCACTGGTACCCAGTTGATACCATGATTCACCCGTTTGCAGCGTCAACGCGGTGGCACGAATGTGCACAGTGGCTTGCTGTAAATAAAGGTCATGCTGCTCACAAACAAATAGTGCGTGACCACGTGCCGCAGCGGCACGCATCATGGCAATGCTGGTATCTTTATAAGATTTAAGCTGTTGAATCGGGTCAATAATGAATAGTAATTTCATTGTGCGCCTTGCATAAAGATGTCGTTGATTATTGATTCAATGGATCTTGTTCTTCCAGTTCAATGGCCGCTGCCAGTAAGGCCAAGCGTGCTACCACGCCGTATGCATAGAAGCGATTTGGCGGTGCGTCCGGCTTACCTGCACAATCTGGCAATGAACAGGATTTCTCAAAGGCCAGTGGCACAAAATGCATGCCTGGTGCATTAAGGTTTTCATCGACAGCACGTCCGGTATGTACGCGGTAAAAGCCACCAATCACAAAGTGATCCATCATATACACCACGGGCTCGGCCACTGCATCGTTAATGCTCTCAAAGGTATATACACCTTCTTGGATAATCACTTCGGACACTTGCAGGCCTTCTTTGACTACTGACATCTTATTGCGGGTTTTGCGGTTCAAATCACGGACGTCATCTGGTGATTTGACTGTCATGATGCCCATGCCATAGGTGCCGGCATCGGCTTTCACAATGACAAAAGGCTCTTGGGTAATGCCATATTCGGCATATTTCAGTTTGATTTTATGCAGCAACTCTTCCACTTTTTGCGCCAGACACTCTTCGCCGGTGCGGGCATGAAAATCGACTTCACCACAGGTGTCAAAATAGGGGTTCAATATCCAAGGGTCTATATCTAGCAATGTTGAGAACTCATCCACGACACGGTTATAGGCTGCAAAATGTTGTGATTTACGACGCGTAGACCAGCCGGCATGCAATGGTGGGATTAGGTTTTGTTCTAGGTTCTCTAAAATTGGCGGAATACCACCGGACAAATCGTTATTCAAGAGCACGGCACAACTATCAAATGCTTCATAAGTCACGCCATCCAGCGTACTTTGTTTGAGCATGATACGGTTTTTCTCGCGCACCACAGGTTCTAGCACGATGCTATGGCCATCATGCGTTTCGAGCCGTGTGATAGCCGTAATCTCAGGCGAGATGCTGCCAATTCTGACGTCTAAACCTGCGGCACGCATGATATTGCTTAGCTCATACACGTTGCGTAAATAAAAGGTATTGCGCGTGTGATTTTCCGGAATAATCAATAAACGCCTAGCCTCCGGACAGATTTTTTCTACGGCGACCTGTGCTGCCTGCACACTTAAACTTAAGAATTCCGGATTCAGGTTATTAAATCCACCGGGAAATAGATTGGTATCAACTGGGGCGAGCTTGAATCCGGCATTTCTTAAATCGACGCTGGCATAAAACGGTGAGGCGTACTCTTGCCATTGGCTACGAAACCAATGCTCGATTTGCGGCATGGCCGCCAGCATGCGTTTTTCTAAATCCAGCAATTGACCGTTTAATGCAGTAGTTAAGTGAGGCACCATAATGTTGATAATCCAAAAAATTGATCTATTGATGATGGATGGAGACTGCACGTCGATAATTCAAGCGTGCTTAGCGTACTCCTTTTGTTGTGTTTAGACCACTGAGTGTGCCTGCAAGTCGGCATGATAGCTACTGCGGACCATCGGGCCGCTCGCTGTGTTATCAAAGCCCATGGCGTCTGCTTGTGATTTTAAGTGGTCAAATATGGCAGGTTCTACATAGCGCATCACCGGCAAGTGGTGCACGCTAGGCTGCAAATATTGGCCTAATGTAAGCATGCTCACTTGGTGTGCTCTTAAATCACGCATCACCGCTAATATCTCATCGTCGGTTTCGCCCAAGCCAAGCATCAGGCCAGATTTGGTGGGGATATGCGGATACATCTCGCTAAAGGCTTTAAGCAGGTTCAGTGAGTTTTGATAGTCTGAGCCAGGACGCGCTTGCTTGTATAAACGTGGCACGGTTTCCAGATTGTGGTTCATGACATCTGGCGGGGCTTTGCGCAGTATTTCTAGTGCGACGTCTAAACGTCCACGAAAATCTGGCACTAAAATTTCAATTTTAATATGCGGGGATTGCTGGCGAACAGCGTGAATGCAATCCACAAAATGCTGTGCGCCGCCATCTTTTAAGTCATCACGGTCTACCGAGGTAATGACCACATACTTTAAGCCCATTTGCGCGATGGTACGGGCAAGGTTTTCCGGCTCATTCACATCGGGTGGCAATGGTTTGCCGTGGGCAACATCACAGAACGGGCATCTGCGTGTGCAAATGTCGCCTAAAATCATAAAGGTAGCAGTGCCACCACTAAAGCACTCGCCGATATTGGGGCAGCTGGCTTCTTCACACACCGTATGTAAATTGTTCTCACGTAGCACACGTTTGATTTCTTGAAAACGCGCCGAATCCGGCACTTTCATGCGAATCCATTCAGGTTTGCGCAACATGGGTTGTGGCACGATTTTAATAGGAATACGCGCCGTTTTAGCGGCATCTACTTCCTTTACCCCTGCAATTTTTCTAGCAGGCGGCGTCACTGGATTTATCGGGTCGGCCATGCGTTTAATTTCTTTTCTAATATGGAGAGTAAAGCCTCTCCTATTTCTGTAAGTGTGGCTTGAATGCCAAGCGCTTTGGTTTGCGTCATGCTTAATCCGGCATACCCGCATGGGTCGATGGCCTCAAACGGCGCTAAATCCATGTCGATATTTAAGCTCAAGCCATGATAACAGCATTGATTTTTCAAGCGTAACCCTAGTGAAGCGATTTTCTTTGTATCGACATAAACACCCGGAGCATCTGGTTTAGCTACGGATGACACACCATACAATGCCAGCACTTCTATCAAGCTCGTTTCTAAGATGGTGACAAGTTGTCGCACATTCAAGCCGCGGCGTGCTAAATCAATTAAACAGTAGACAATGAGTTGCCCCGGCCCATGGTAAGTGATTTTACCCCCGCGATCCACCATGACGACAGGGATATCGTTATGCGGTAGGCGTACGCCCTTACGATTGAGCCCCAATGTATACACAGGTGGGTGCTCAGTCAGCCATAATTCATCAGTAGTGTGCGCGTCTCTGGCTGCAGTGAACGCTTGCATGGCCTGCAATGTGGTTTGGTAATCGGTCAGTGCTAAACGTTTAAGTTGGATATCCATGGATCGTGGCGGAATATGAAAACATCTAGCCCAATGTGGTTAGAGCACCACTTTCACCATGGGGTGAGCAGTCAGTGTGCGATAAATATCATCCAGCTGTGGTTTGGAGGTGACATAGACCAAGCAAGTGAGGCTAATGTACTTGCCGCCCACGCTGCCACGCATCTCAATTAAATGTGCGCCAAAATCGGGAATATGTTGCTGAATGGCTTCTGTAATAGCCGTAGTAAAATCCGGGTGCGTTTCTCCCATCACTTTGATGGGAAAGTCACACGGAAACTCAATCAGTGTTTCTTGCTGGGATGGGTCAATGTCGGCCATATTATTGCCACATCAGTTTGATGCTGTCCAATATACGGCTAAAGAAACCGCCGCTCTCTACTGCTTTTGACGCAATCAGTGCGCGTTCAGTCAGTTTCTTGCCATCTAATGTGAATGTGATTTTACCGACCACTTGGTTGGCTTTGACCGGTGCAATCAATGGTTGTTGACTGGTCATGCTGGCTTTTACGCGGGCATAGTCACCTTTGGGTAATGAGAAGTAGACATCTTGTGCAACAGTCGCATTCACTAACTTTTCATTGCCTTTCCATACGCGCAAGGCATTAATCGGCTGACCTTGTCTGTAGACGAGCGTGCTTTCAAAAAACTGAAATCCATAATTGAGTAATTTTTGGCTTTCAATCGCACGCGATGCTTCGGACACAGCCCCCAACACCACAGAAATTAAACGCGAATCGCTGCGCTTAGATGAGGCGATTAGGCAATACCCAGCGGATTCGGTATGACCAGTTTTCATGCCATCCACGTTGGCATCTAGCCACAATAAGCGGTTACGGTTAGGCTGTGTGATTTTGTTATAGGTATATTCTTTCATCGAATATAAACGTTTGTAGTCCAAAGGAAAATCGCGAATCAGCGCACTGGCCAACAAGGATAAATCATACGCAGTGGTGTAGTGTTGCGCGTCTGGCAGACCGGTTGCATTCATGTAATGCGTATTTTTCATGCCTAATTTTGCGGCCTTTTTATTCATCAGGTCGGCAAACTGCTCTTCAGAGCCGGCAATGCCTTCTGCCAACGTAATTGACGCATCATTGCCAGACTGAATAATCAGGCCATGTAGCAATTCATCAACCGCCACAGGTTTGTTAGGCTCAATGAACATCTTGGAGCCTTCGACTTTCCATGCTTTTTCACTCACAGGCAGGGTTTGGTCTAATTTTAAGTATCTATTCTGAATCGCCTCAAACGCAAGATAAGCCGTCATGATTTTAGTCAGCGATGCGGGTTCAACACGCTCATTTTCTTTATAGCCAGCGACGATACTGCCACTGTTAAAGTCCTTGAGAATGTAGGCATTCACAGCCAAGTTTGGTGGCGGTGTGACTTCCGCATGACTGCTGGCGGCGATCAAACAGCCGAATGTAAAAAGTAAAGTTTGGGTCAGTGTGCGCATCATATGGTTGGATCGTTATTGTGTGTGAATAATACTGTTGATATTGAGTCGTTGCTTGATGTCCGCCGCAATTTGGCTGGCTTTACTTCTTGACGGGTAAGGGCCTAATTTTAAGCGGTATAGTTGACTATTATACACGTGGTTAATGTCCTTGCTGCTGGCGATGCCTAGGTTTTGGATTTTTTGCCTAAGCGCATTGGCATTGGCCTCAAGCTTAAACGCGCCTACCTGTACAAAGAACGGAGTGGAGATGTTTTGCACAGTCTCGCTGCCACTATTGGCTGGGTTTGCGGTTGTTTCTACCGGTTTGGGTACAGGCGTAGCGTTTTTATTTTGCGCGGCATAGCTGGCAGCATTGACGGCTTCAATTTCCACATGCGCACTACCGCGATCCAAGATACGTAATTTATATGCAGCGGCATAGGATAAATCGATGATACGGCTATGTTTAAACGGCCCACGATCGTTCACCCGTACGATGACGGTGCGGCCATTGTTGGGGTTGGTGACTTTGACATAGCTGGGCAAAGGCAGTGTGGGATGTGCCGCTGTCATGGCGTACATATTATATGTTTCACCATTAGATGTTTTGCGCCCGTGAAAGCGTTTGCCATACCAAGAGGCAATGCCGGCTTGCTTGAACGGCGCATAACTCTTCATCGGCACGTAAGTCTCGCCCAGTGCTTGATAGGGGCGCATGGCCGCAGGATTAATCGGTTCCTCTTTGGGTGTTGCGTCCGGAATGTCGTCTAAGTTGCTTGGCGGATTGGCCTCTGGGCCGTCATCCATATAGTAACCCCCAGGGGTATCGACTTCTGCAGGTGGTGTACTAGGTGCTTTGGTGGGAGGCTGGCCAGTTGAGTTATCCGGCTGTTCTGCAGGTGGGCTGGGCGGTGCTGGGCGTGTCGTCTGTTGGCCACCGCAAGCAGAAAGCAAGAGTGTGACTACTACGATGTAAAAAAAATGATTCATTGTACCGCCTGTTCAAAATACGTTAGCTATTAGAAATACTTAGCTGTTAAAAATGTCTAGTCATTAACGTTTATCCGGTCGCGACCAGTTTTTTATGCGTTTGTATGCTCATTAGCAAGCCAAAGCTTAGGCCGAGTGTGAGCATGGAGGTTCCGCCATAACTAATGAGCGGTAATGGCACGCCTACCACCGGCAAAATTCCGCTGACCATACCCATATTGACAAAGCAGTACGTGAAAAAGGTCATGGCGATACTGCCGGCCAATAAGCGTGAGAACGTATTTTTGGCCTGCGAGGCAATATAAAAGCCACGGGCGATAATAATGGCAAACAATGCTAAAAGCATCACATTACCTATCATGCCAAACTCCTCCCCAAACACCGCAAAAATAAAGTCAGTCGTGCGCTCCGGCAAAAAGTCTAATTGCGTTTGTGTGCCATTTAACCAGCCTTTGCCGGTGACGCCGCCAGAGCCAATGGCAATGGTCGATTGAATAATATGATAGCCGGAGCCAAGTGGGTCTTGTGTCGGATCAATGAGAATTTCAATTCTACGGCGCTGATAATCGTGTAGTAAAGACCAGAACACTGGGCTGAGCGCACCAATAAGCGCGATACCGCCGAGTATAAAGCGCCAACTTAGGCCTGCTAAAAAGATCACATAAAATCCGGAGGCGGCCACCAACATGGCCGTGCCTAAATCTGGCTGTTTGACGATAAATAGTACCGGTAAGGCAAGAATGGCGCCTGCGATTAAGAAGTCTGCTACGGTCAGATTGGATTCTCGTTTAGAGAAATACCATGCCAACATAATGGGAACGGCGAGTTTTAGTAGTTCAGAAGGTTGGATTTTAGTGATGCCGATATTTAGCCAGCGTCTGGCGCCGTGGCTGATATCACCAAATAAGGCCACCGCCAGCAATAGCAGGACGCCAATCACATAGGCGGGCACGGCAATACGTTCTATGTGTTGTGGCTGAAGATTCGCAACGGCCCACATCACCGCTAATGCCACGGACATATTAATCAGCTGCGCGCTGACTCTGCTAAATTGCTGGCCCGATGCGCTATACAGCACCAATAAACCTACCAGCATGGCAAATAAAATACAGGCCAGCAATACGGAATCAATGTGCTTAAAGAAACTGGTGATAAATTTGCTAATCATACTGTTCTTCTTCCAAAAGCGTTTCCGGCATGGTTGCGCCATCTGGGCGTGTAGTGGCAGTGCTTGGTTGTTTGGCTACGGCTGGCGCTTCCTCAATAGGTTCTTTTCCCAGCAGAAAATAGTCCATCACCTTGCGCGCTATTGGGCCTGCAGCGGAACCGCCATGCCCACCATTTTCTACAATCACTGCGATGGCAATCTTAGGTGCCTCGGCCGGTGCGTAGGCAATAAACAAGGCGTGATCGCGGTGGCGCTCATTGATGCTATGTTCGTTGTATTTTTCGTTTTGCTTAATGCCAATCACTTGTGCCGTGCCGGTTTTTGCAGCAATGTTATAGCCAGCATTGGCGCCTACCACAACCGCCGTTCCCCCGGGCAGAGTGACATCCACCATGCCTGCCTTCACAATGTCTAGGTTCTGTGGTTTCAACTCTATTTTATCCAGCACCGTATGTGGGATAGGTGTCATCACATGGGTGGTTGCGTTGACAACTGCATTGACCATATGTGGACGGATGGCGGTACCTTGATTGGCCAACGTGGCAGTTGCATAGGCGAGTTGCATTGGGGTCACCAAAGTATAGCCTTGTCCAATGCCCACAATCACTGTTTCGCCCATGTACCATGGCTGTTTAAAACGCTTTTTCTTCCACTCCGGCGTAGGCATTAAGCCGGAGACTTCTCCGTGAATGTCGATACCGGTTTTTTGACCGAACCCAAAATGTTTGACAAATTCTGCTAAGCGTTCGATGCCCAACTCCATGGCTAAACCATAAAAAAAAGTATCACATGAGATGGTAATGGCTTTGCGCATATCCACACTGCCGTGGCCGCTGGGTTTCCAATCGCGATAGCGGTGTCGGCTGTTGGGCAAAGTGAAATAGCCGCTGTCCTGAATGCTAAAGGGGGGCTCGCGTTTGCCAGCCTCTAAGCCAGCCAAGGCCACAAAGGGTTTAAAGGTGGAACCGGGTGGGTAAATGCCTTTGAGTGCGCGGTTAATCAGTGGTTTGTCTAGCGAGTTATTGAGCAGGTTCCAATTCTCGTAATCAATGCCATCCACAAATAAATTGGGGTCAAATGTTGGCATGCTGACAAAGCCTAATACTTCGCCGGTGTTTGGCTGAATGGCCACCATAGCACCTCTGCGCTCACCAAAGGCTTTCTCTGCAATCGCTTGCAACTTGGCATCTATAGATAGCACAATGTTATTGCCAGAAGTAGGTGCGGCACTTGAAAGTACACGCACGGCTTTGCCATCGGCGTCAATTTCCACCTGCTGGAATCCGGTAATGCCGTGCAACTCGCTTTCATAGGCTTGTTCCACGCCGCCCTTGCCCACGTGGTCGGTACCTTTGTAATTAGAAATGACATTGCTGTCTTTAAGCTGTTTCAAATCACGCTCATTAATGCGGCTAATATAGCCAATGGCGTGTGTGCCGAGTTTGCCTTGCGGATAATGACGATATAGGCGCGACTTAAGTTCTACACCAGGAAAGCGGTAGCGGTTAACCGCAAATTTTGCTGCTTCAATTTCATTCAGATGGGTACGAATCGGGATGCTCTCAAACGAGTGGCTTTGCGCTTTGAGCTTCTTAAAACGCTTCAGGTCCACTGGGCTGATTTCCACCAGTTGTGCCAAGTCACCAATCGTGGTGTCAAGGTCGGTGATTTTTGAGGGGGTCATTTCCAGCGTGTATACAAAAAAATTGTGTGCAAGCACTACGCCGTTGCGGTCCAGAATCAATCCGCGGTTAGGAGAAATCGGCACGATCGAGATGCGATTACTTTCTGCCAGTGTATGGTAGTAATCGTAACGGTTGATTTGTAGATAATAAAAACGTAAGCCCAGCGCGCAAAACGCCAACAATGCTAATGCGCCAGCAATCAATAACCTAACACGGAAATTATGCTGTTCATTTTGGTGATTTTTAAGTTCTGCGCTATATGCCATGCCAATAGATTGCCTAATGTCTGGGTCGGGTAGGCGCACCAAACATCAATACCATAAACTGCCATAGGATGATGCTAGTGAGAACTGGCCAGAAATAGGAAAGCCCAGGATTTTCATTGTCGGCAAATAGCTTAAGGATTAACACCAGCGTACGCTCAACAAACAGCAACGCAAATACGTAGACCGATAGTTGCCAACGGTTAAACAACACTAATCGACGTTGATACAACAGTGCCAAGAAGGCGGTAAAGGCAAAGGCGAGTGCGTGCTGCCCAAGCAAGCTGCCGGTAGATAAATCCACAATTAACCCTGCAAACCAAGCAACCCCCACATTGCATAAATGGGGTGCACGCACCACCCAGTACAGCGTAATCACCAGCAAAAAGTCTGGGCGTAGAATCACGCCTTGGCCAGACCATGGGTAGAGCTGGAAGGTGAGTGCCACAATCAGCGTCAGTAACACGGTGGTGAGATTAGCGGGACGCATGCGGCTTCTCTTTGCGGGGTTTGGCTGGCGGAATAGAAGTAGTTGCGGTAACCGGCGGCGCGGTTGCATCGCCAGCACTTGCCGGAGCTGCCTCTATATGTTCCGCCGGAGTTGGCATGCTCAAAATCAGCAACTGTAAGTGATTGTTCACGCCAGCAATCGGCGTGCTAATGATTTTTGCAAAAGGAGAGTCCGGGCTTTGGCGCACCTCGGTGACTTTGGCCACGGCCAAGCCGGCCGGATACACGCCATCAATTCCAGAAGTCACCAGCTTGTCACCCACTTTAATGTCTACGCTCGTGGGCAAAAACGGCAAGTCAATGGTATTGCTTTTCCCCTCACCAAAAGCAATCGCACGTAATTGATTGCGCTCTACTTGAATGGGAATGGATAGATTTTTATCGGTAATCAGTGTGACTTCTGCGCTAAACGGAAACACGCGGGTGACTTGCCCGACCACGCCTTGCGCATCTACCACGGCCTGACCTGCTTCTACCGTGTGCTGGCTGCCGCGGTTAATCACCACAACATTGCTAAATGGATCGCGTCCCATGTGCAGAATTTCACCCAAAATGGCTTTGGGAATCATGGGCGCATTGCCTTTTAGTAGCGTTTTAAGGTGCGCATTTTCAAGCTCAATCGTGGCTAGTCGCTGCAGCATGACATTGTGTTCCACCGCTTGCTGCTTGAGCGCTTGATTTTCAATCAGCAGTCGGCTGTGCGCGGTAAAGTACTGGCGGATATTGAGCCCCCACTCACTGGGGGCGTTGGCTACCATTTCCAGCGGATGCAAGGCAGCAATAAAGGTTTGACGAAACTGGCTAAGGTAATCGAGACGCGAATCCACAGCCATCAAGACAATCGACAGCGCACAGAAAAACATGATGCGTGAAAACGGGCTGGGGCCACGGACAAAAAACGCTGGGGATTCTTGTGGCTCTAGTTTCTGGTGTACGCCCTTAAGCATGCCAATTTATGAATGAATAATGATCAACAAAGGCTGACTAACGATTACTCGTTAGCAAACACGTTACCCAGTTTATCCATTTCCTCAAGCGCGCGACCACAACCACGTGCTACACAGGTGAGCGGATCTTCCGCCACAATCACTGGCAATCCTGTTTCTTCCATCAATAAACGATCCAAGTCCCGCAGCAATGCGCCTCCGCCAGTGAGTACCATGCCTTTTTCGGCAATGTCCGCGCCCAATTCAGGTGGCGTTTGCTCTAGTGCAGATTTCACTGCGCCCACAATTGAGTTCAATGGCTCGGTCAGCGCTTCTAAAATCTCGTTGCTGGAAATTGTAAATTTACGCGGTAAACCTTCTGCCAAATTGCGGCCGGTGACTTCCATTTCCAATACTTCGGAGCCAGGGAATGCAGAGCCGATTTTTTTCTTGATGGCCTCGGCGGTAGGCTCAGAGATTTGCATGCCGTAATTGCGGCGGATGTAATCGATAATGGCTTGGTCAAACTTGTCACCACCCACGCGCTCAGATTTAGCATAGACGATACCGCCTAAAGAAATCACGCCCACTTCTGTGGTACCACCACCAATATCCACCACCATCGAGCCGGTGGCTTCTGCAACTGGCATATCAGCACCAATTGCTGCGGCCATTGGCTCTTCAATCAAGAATACTTGTTTAGCACCGGCGCGCTCTGCAGACTCTTTAATGGCACGGCGCTCTACTTGGGTAGAGCCTACTGGGACACAGATGATGATGCGTGGGCTAGGCGAAAACCAGCGAGATTCGTGTACTTTACGGATAAAAAACTTAAGCATTTGCTCGGTGATGGTGAAGTCGGCAATCACGCCGTCTTTCATCGGGCGAATAGCTTGAATATTGGCAGGCGCACGACCCAACATGCCTTTGGCATCGGAACCTACGGCCAGCAGCACTTTTTTGCCATTGGGACCGCCCTCTAATCGAATCGCTACAACGGATGGCTCGTCTAATACGATTCCCTTGCCACGTGCGTAAATCAGCGTATTGGCGGTGCCTAAGTCAATGGCTAAATCATTAGAAAAGTAACTGTTTATTGAACCGAACATGTTTTATCCCGATATTGACGAATGATGACCCACGATTTAATCGATTTGCTTTTAAAAGCGTGGATTGAAATCAAGGTATAATAGCTTAAATCACATCTAAATTTAAGATGTTATTACAGATTGTTACAAACAAACGACAGAAAATTGTATGGCACTCAATATAGAAGATATCCATCGAATTGCGTACTTGGCGCGTATTGAAATTAACGAACAAGAAGCCGCCTCCACTCTCACTAAGCTCTCTGGCATTCTGGGGCTCATCGAGCAAATGCAAGCGGTGAACACAGAAGGCATCTTGCCAATGTCGCATTCACAAGACCTTGCACAACGCTTGCGTGAAGACGTAGTCACGCAGACCAATCAACGTGAAGTATTTCAAGCCATTGCACCCATGACCGAGCATGGTTTGTATCTGGTACCTAAAGTTATCGAATAACGAATTCAGACAAGTTTATGATTAATAGTAGCCTAAAAACACTTAGCCAGATGTTGGCAAGTAAACAGATCTCCAGCGTGGAGCTGACGCAAACATTTCTGACGCGTATTCAGCAGCACAATCCGGCCATTAATGCATACATTGCGTTAGATACAGACAAAACGCTTGCGCAAGCACGTGCGGCCGATGCTAGGATTGCGGCCGGAAATGCAGAGGCGCTGACGGGAATCCCATTCGCACAAAAAGATATTTTCTGTGCGAAAGGCTGGAAAACCACTTGTGGTTCAAAAATGTTGGCCAATTTTGTGGCGCCCTATGATGCCCATGTGATTAGCCAATTTGATGCAGCGGGTGCAGTCAATTTGGGCAAAACCAATATGGATGAATTCGCCATGGGTTCCTCTAATGAAACCAGTTACTTTGGCGGCGTTAAAAATCCTTGGGATTTTGACCGTGTGCCAGGAGGCAGCTCCGGTGGCTCTGCAGCGGCAGTGGCAGCACGTTTATGTGCAGCCGCCACAGGTACCGATACAGGTGGCTCCATTCGCCAGCCTGCCAGTTTGTGTGGATTTACAGGGTTGAAGCCGACTTATGGCTTGGTGTCACGTTACGGCATGATCGCTTTTGCATCCAGCTTGGATCAGGCGGGTCCTATGGCAAAATCGGCAGAAGACTGTGCATTGATGATGAACGTGATGGCGGGCTTTGATGAACGTGATTCGACCAGTTTAAATCGCCCGAAAGAAGACTACACACGTGGGTTAGCCAATATGGTGGGTGCGCAGCCACTGGAAGGTCTACGCGTTGGCTTGCCTAAAGAATACTTTGCAGATGGCTTGGATGCAGATGTGGCTAAAGTGGTGCAAGCTGCCATTGCCGAATACCGCAAATTGGGTGCCGAAATCGTAGACATTTCACTACCCAACAGTCAGTTATCGATTCCGGTTTACTATGTGTTGGCGCCGGCGGAAGCCAGTTCCAACCTTTCTCGTTACGATGGCGTGCGTTACGGTCACCGTGCTGCAGAATACGACGATTTGCTGGATATGTACATGAAGAGCCGTGCTGAAGGCTTTGGCGCCGAAGTCAAACGCCGTATTTTGATTGGTACCTATGTGTTAAGCGCGGGTTATTACGATGCGTACTACCTCAAAGCACAGCAAATTCGCCGTTTGATTGCACAAGACTTTACCGAAGCCTTTAAGCAATGTGATGTGATCATGGGGCCAACGGCACCTTCTACTGCGTTTAAGGCGGGCGAGAAAGCGGATGACCCAGTGGCGATGTACTTACAAGATGTCTACACCATTGCCACCAACTTGGCTGGCTTGCCAGGCATGAGTATTCCAGCCGGCTTTGCGCCAAGTACTGATGGCAAAGCGTTGCCAGTGGGGTTGCAATTGGTGGGTAATTACTTTGATGAGGCGCGCATGTTGGATGTGGCGCATGCATATCAACAAGTCACAGATTGGCATCTGCAAATGCCGGAAAGTTTGAAATAGTATGGAATGGGAAGTCGTGATTGGGTTAGAGACCCACACTCAATTAAAAACAAATACTAAAATTTTCAGTGGTGCCTCCACCACCTATGGGGCAGAGCCTAATACACAAGCATGCGAGGTGAGCATTGCTTTGCCTGGTGTGCTGCCAGTATTAAACAAAGAAGCCGTAGAGTGCGCGATTAAATTTGGCCTGGCCGTGGATGCAGACATTGCACCACGCTCAGTATTTGCGCGTAAAAACTATTTTTATCCAGATTTACCTAAAGGCTATCAAATCAGCCAGTACGAATTGCCGGTAGTAGGCAAAGGCAAGCTAACGATACAAGTGCCCGCAGGCAAGCATGGCGAGGCTTACGAAAAAACCATTCACATTACCCGTGCGCATTTGGAAGAAGATGCCGGTAAATCAGTGCATGGCGCTGTAGAAGGCATGTCCGGCATTGATTTAAACCGTGCTGGTACACCCTTGCTAGAAATTGTGACCGAGCCAGATATGCGTAGTGCGGCTGAAGCAGTGGCCTATGCTAAAAAGCTGCATGAGCTGGTACAGTGGATTGGTATTTGTGATGGCAACATGCAGGAAGGTAGCTTCCGCTGTGATGTGAACGTGTCCGTGCGCCCCAAAGGCACAGAGAAGCTAGGCACGCGCCGTGAGATTAAAAACCTCAACTCATTTAAGTTTATGCAGCAGGCCATTGAGTACGAAACACAATGGCAAATTGATACATTAGAAGACGGTGGAAAAATTCAACAAGCCACCGTCTTGTTTAACCCAGACACAGGTGAAACACGCGCGATGCGCTCTAAAGAAGAAGCGAATGACTATCGCTACTTCCCAGACCCAGACTTGTTACCGCTCGTGGTGAGTGACGAAGATAAGGCGCGTGTAAGAACGCATATGCCTGAATTACCTGAGGCGATGAAAGCAAGATTTGAAGCGGCGCATGGCTTAAGCAGTTATGATGCGGCTACCTTAACGGCCAGCCGAGGCACTGCCGATTATTTTACAGCCGTGGTACAGGCAGGCGCAGAAGCCAAACCCGCAGCCAACTGGGTAATGGGCGCTTTGTCCGCTAAATTAAACGCAGAAGAAAAAGTGATTACAGATTCACCCGTTTCAGCGGCGCAATTGGCACAGTTATTAAAGCGTATTCAAGACAATACCATTTCTAACAATGCGGCCAAGCAGGTGTTTGAGGCGTTATGGGCTGGTGAAGGTGATGTGGACACGATTATTGCTGCAAAAGGCTTAAAACAAGAGTCTGATACTGGCGCGATTGAAGCCATTATCGATGAAGTGTTAAATGCAAACCCTGCAATGGTAGAAGAGTTTAAAGCGGGCAAAGAAAAGGCATTTAATGCCCTGGTCGGGCAAGCCATGAAAGCTTCTAAAGGCAAGGCTAATCCTGCGCAAGTAAACGAAATCTTGAAGAAAAAGCTGGGTTAATGATTTCGAGACAGGCTTTTCAATCATGCGGTGATTGGGAAGCCTTGGCAAAGCTTGTGGATTAGGGCGCTGCTTTGGTCGCGTTTCGGATATTGCTTAACGTATAGCCTTGCGCTTTTAATTCCAAATAGCGCTGTTTGTCGTTGTCGTAGCGTTTACGTATATTGTCGATGTCATGTTGCTTGGTAACGATTAACTTGTCTGTATCAGCAATATCTGTCTGGTATTTTTGATTGTCTTCTACTAATTGTGGCGGTATCGGGCGTTTGCGTTTGGTCAAATCTGCCATTTTAGTGGCATTTTTTTGCTGCTGATCTTTTAAGTTGGTACGTTTCTGACCAAGACTTTCGAGCGCCGACTTATCAATTCTAGTATTGCGGTCGCAGGCGATATCAATTTCTTCAGCCGAGTTATAAGAAGCCAATAAGGCTGAATCGCGTCTATTCTGTTCGGAGGAGACTTTCTCTGCCTCATGTTGTGTGGCTGTTTGCTCAACACGTTTAACCGCCATGCCGGATTTGTTAAGCTCGCTGGTTTTGTTGGTGCTATCTAGTAGCGGTACTTGATCGCCATAATGGGTAACACCATGTTTGTCCACCCACTTCACAATGCGTTTGCCTTCGGCTTGTACACCAGCGCTGAAACAAAGCATTGCGATACAGCATAAAATGGTTTTAATCATGTGGTATCAATGTGTTAAACACAGTATTGTTGTCGGTATTGGTCGACTTTATGCAAATACTGTGCCAAATCATGGCTGTTTTCAATGTATTTAAGTAGATCTGACAGCTTGGCAATGCTGGAAACGGGGATGCGGTTGTTCTTTTCTACTTCTTGTACTGCAGAGAGTTCGGTCAGTCCTTTTTCTTGGCGATCCAGCGCAATACTCACGCCACATGGGGTAGCTTGTTGCTGCACAATAAGGTCGACGGACTCTCGAATAGAAGTGCCGGCAGAAATCACATCATCGATAATTAATACTCGGCCTTGCACCGGTGCACCGACCAAAGTGCCGCCTTCGCCATGGTCTTTGGCCTCTTTGCGGTTATAGGCGTACGGGTAGTTTTTGCCTTCGCGTGCAAACGCAATGCTAATGGCCGCAACAAGTGGAATGCCTTTGTAAGCGGGGCCAAATAACATATCGAATTGAATGCCAGAGGCTTGAATGCTCTTTGCATAAAACTCACCCAGCTTTAATAAACTCTCGCCGTCGTTAAACAGCCCGGCATTGAAGAAATATGGGCTTAAACGGCCTGCTTTGGTTTTAAATTCACCAAATCTTAATACCTGTTTTTTAACAGAAAACGCGATAAACTCTTGGCTTAGGTCACTCATTGGAATCGATAAGAAAGTATAGATAATGCGCATTATAACGTTGAATTTAAATGGAATCCGCTCTGCGGCAAATAAAGGCTTTTACACGTGGTTGCAGCAAGTGCAGCCAGATATTATTTGTATGCAAGAGGTAAAAGCCCAGGCTGCGGATATGACATTGGAGATGCTAACGCCGAGCGGGTATCACGGTTATTTTCACTATGCCGAAAAGAAAGGGTATAGCGGAGTTGGCATTTACAGCAAGCAGAAAGCGGATGTGGTGATTGAAGGTTTAGCCGGCGCGCATTTGGGGGAAATTGCCCATGAGGTGGCCGATATTGATGCGGAAGGCCGCTACTTGGAGTGCCGTTTTGGTCACTTATGTGTCATTTCTTTGTACCTGCCAAGTGGGTCTAGTGGCGAAGAACGGCAGCAATTCAAGTTCAGTGTAATGGCACGCTTCATGCTTCATTTAGAAAAGCTCATCAGTCAGGGCTATGAAGTCGTCATTTGCGGTGACTGGAATATTGCACACCAAGAAATAGATTTAAAAAATTACAAGGGCAACAGAAAAAATTCCGGATTTTTACCGGAAGAGCGCGCTTGGATGACCGATTTATTCAATCGCGTGGGATGGGTAGATGTGTATCGCAGGCTACATCCAGACACAACGGATGCGTGTTATACCTGGTGGAGTAATCGCGGCCAGGCTTGGGCAAAAAATGTGGGTTGGCGTATTGATTATCAAATTGCAACGCCAGCATTTGCGGCCAAGGCAACACAAGCCAGTATTTATAAAACAGAGCGATTCAGCGATCACGCGCCACTCATCATTGACTACCTAGATTAGGTTACCGAGACTAGCTTGATGCTAGCGGTAGAAAGGGTTGCGATGTTGGAATTTTTATTGAAAGCATTGGCGATTTTCATCATGTTGACATTGTCACCGTTTGCACTTGGCATCGCCAATGCAGAAGGCAATGCGCTGATTGATGTGACAC
>Ga0123398_1012580_pt1 | contig 39275 bp, 27 predicted proteins | sample T5LHNO3metaT_FD_89926 | JGI IMG/M metagenome (GOLD analysis project Ga0123398, IMG submission 89926) | Methane-oxidizing artificial microbial communities from Washington, USA to study methane cycling - T5-LHNO3 metaT (Metagenome... | ecosystem: Engineered > Modeled > Simulated communities...
CGCCATTTCGACCAATGAGGCCGACACGCTCTCCGGAGTCTAGCTGGAAATCTGCGTGGTCGAGTAATGGATGGTGCCCGTAAGCGAGGCTAGCTTGGTCTAAGGTGATATATGGCATAAGCGTTATTTTAACACGGACGCGTAAATGCCAGCCGTGTTTAAGTGCTTAGTTAACATTCATTTAATTTGATGTTAAATGTATGTGAGTTACAGATTTTTCTTAAAATCTGCCAAACTTTGTTTGCAAGGAGATTCCTCTCCTGATCCTGCATCTAAAAATGGCACAATCGCAGCAAGCGGGTTAATGAACGCTAATGCAATACCGCCCAAAACACGTGCGACAATCGGCGTTTTTTCGATGGAAACATCAGGGGTTTTAAACGTGCCTTTTACATGGATAGGTGAGCGCACGGTAAACGGTGACATGTTTTTAGGTTTTGCTGCCAAGCGTAAATCCAAGGTTTCTTTGGCAATGTTCACATTGCCGTCAATCAGTATCAAGGTTACAGGTGTATCTATTAGTGCTACTTTAGGTATGGCAATGCCTTTTTTAGCAGTCAAATCCATTACCGCACATTGCATCGGTAGTGCGTTGTCTTTTGTCAGTAATATACCTAATCCTTGCGCGATATCTAAACCAAGCGCCTCCACAATTAAATGTGAGACAGTGCCTTTATGGATATAAAGCGATACATCGCCATCTAAAGAACTTAACATTTCGGCAGTTGAATTGCCTGTACCCGTTAACTTGGTTTTGCCGTTAAGCATGCCGGTTACATAAGAAGGTGGGCTTTCTTTTTTGCCTTCTGATTGTGCTTGTTTCTTTGGCTGGGTTGAAACCGCTAGCCATTTTTCAACATCAATATCTTTCCAGCGCAGATTAATATTCCAAGTAGGTGCAAGTGCTGTTTTTTTTGTAGCGTTTGCTAATTCTTTATCATTATTTAAGCCTGCGTCTTTTAAATGCGTATCGATGGATATCAAGCCAGCAATGCTACCATCAGCCGTGCGTGCATCAATTTTTGAGAGCGATAATTTTCCGCTATCCAGCAATAAATCTGCTTTTAATGGCGTAATAGGGCGTGAAAATGCATTGCCCAATTCCACATATTGTAAGTTCACCGCAATTTGTGCATCCATTTTATTTAACGATGGTAAGTCGAGCGGGCGATCAGGAATTACTTGGTTATTCTCTGGTTTTGCAACAGAGCCATCGCTATTTTTGGTACCGAACGCAGGTGCTAAGTCGGCTAGAAAAAAGCGTTTTCCGCCTAAGTTGCCTTTCAACACGGGCCTTACAGGTCTAGGGTCATAGGTAAAATTGCCATTCAAATCGCTTTTGCCCACATGCGCAGAAACCGCATTAGCAACCCAGACTTCACTGTTTTTTTCAATTAAGGTGCTCAGTGAAAACTTATCAGTTGTCGGCAACACCACATTCACTAGTTTGCCCAATACTGCAAGAGACGGGCCTTTTACTGACAACTTGCCTTTTACATCATGTTGTCCAAATAAGTCAGAAACCGTACCGATAAAGTCGGCACGTAATCCTGCATGCTCTAGCCAAGCTTTTGAGGAGATAGGTGGAGATGCACTGTCATGTGTTGCAATCGGCAAAAAGCCGTCTGTTATTAACTGGCCTTTAATGGTTTTTTGAGTGAATTTTCCTTGTATCTCAATCACCGAGCTTGCTGTTTTATTTAAATGCCCTTCATCTGTATGAAACTTTGCGGCTAAGTCAATTTGTGTTTGCGGGTCTAAAATTTTTGCAGAGCCGTTTTGCACCACAAGTGTTTCAACAATTGGAAAAGGGCTGTCCGGCTTGTTAGGGTCAGCATTAAATTGCCAAGTAGACGCGCCGTCTTGGTGACGCAAAAGTTGTGCATCAATTTGATTTACGCGTAGTGACTTAATACGTAACTGATTGGATTTTTTGAAATTAAACAGATCGCTATAACGCAGGTTAAGCGTAATATTCTTGGTATCAATAAAATGCGGCGCATCAAATTCTTTCGGCGCCGATATATACAAACCACCGACATTCAATTTTACGCCGCCAACCAGTTTAAGATTAAACGGCTGCTCGATTCTAACGGTGCGTTCCAGTTGCTTACTGGCGAAGCGTTCGGCAGGTTCTCTTAAAAAAGGCCATCCTAAAGCTTCACAGATAATCACTGCAAGAATAGCCGCGCTGAACAATATGAGCCAAAACTTGGCTAGACTAAATTTTTTCTTGGCGGCAATTGAATCCGTTTGGATGTTAGATGCATTTGCTTCTGGTATGTGGGTTTGAGGTTCTTCAATCATACTGAATGCCTTCTTTATTCTTAAAATTATTATGCGTGCAAGTTAGTACTCGCGAGTACGGCATGTATTTACAAACTTAAAATTACGCTTGCCGATGAGTAAAACTGGTTGATGGATTAAAATCGGATGCTGGCGATAATCATCAACGTCATTCAGTTATATCTAATTTTTGAGGGTTACAAAACCAAGATAAAGATGATTTTGATGTCGGAACAGGCCTACACGCGATCAATTTTAAGTGGATTAATCAGCTGGTTTTTTTGCCTAGCATGGCGTGGATATTCGCCATACGTGCTTTGCCATGCTCTTTGCTGACAACAGGATCGTTAAACGGATTACCAAAATGCTTTACATCGGCTGTAGGCAACTCCGTAATGAATCGACTGGGTTCGCACATTTGAACCTCGCCTGCGCGCTTGCGTTTTTTACACCATGAGATATTCAGCGATTTTTGCGCACGCGTAATGCCCACGTACATCAAACGCCGTTCTTCCTCGATTTTTGTAGGATCTGCCACACCTAAATCGATGCTTTCACGATGCGGCAAAATGCCTTCTTCAACGCCGATTAAGAATACATGACCAAACTCCAGACCTTTGGCCGCATGTAGCGTCGATAGTTTTACCGCATCTGGCTCGCCATCTTCACGGCCTTCCAGCATGCTAATCAGCGAAACCATTTGCGTGAGTTCCAGCAGGTTTTTGCCTTCGGTTTCATTGCCGAATTCAGTACTTGGTTCGCCTTTTTTGGTTAACCAGCCTATAAAATCTAATACATTGCTCCATTTACTTTCAGCCGCACGCGGCTCTTCAGAATCGTACAAAAACGCTTCATATTGAATGGTGTTGATTAAGTCATTTAATACTTCACCAGCTGGGTCGCGTACGGCACGGCTTTGTATTTTTTGGATGTATTGACAGAAGTTAAGTAAGTCATCCAGCTGTTTAGCACCAACGTCACGCTGAAAGTCGCCTTCAAATGCCGCTGCAAACAATGATAGTTTGTGCGCACTGGCATATTCGCCCAGTCGTTCAAGTGTGGTGTTACCGATACCTTTTTTTGGTGTAGTCGCTGCGCGAATGAATGCTGGATCGTCATCTTCATTGGCCACCAAGCGTAAATAGCTCACCAAGTCTTTAATCTCGGCTTTATCAAAAAACGATTGCCCGCCAGAGATGGTGTAAGGGATTTTTTGGTTGCGTAGATGTTGTTCAAATATACGCGCCTGATGATTGCCGCGATATAAAATCGCATAGTCCAGAAATTTAGTGCGGTTCTCAAATTTATGCGCCTGCAGCTTCATCATCACAGATTCGGCTTCATGCTCTTCACTCATGGCGGCAGAAACTTGAATCAAGTCGCCAGTGCCAAGCTCGCTCCAAAGTTTTTTTTCAAATAACTTAGGATTGTTGCTGATGACTTGGTTTGCTGCACGCAGAATGCGCACTGTGGAGCGATAATTCTGCTCTAATTTAATCACTTTTAGCTTACTGAAATCGGTGGTGAGTTGACGTAAGTTTTCCACATCAGCGCCACGCCAGCCATAAATCGCCTGGTCGTCATCGCCCACCGCAGTAAACTGTCCGCGCACACCGGTGAGCATTTTCACCAATTTATATTGGCAAGCGTTGGTGTCTTGGTATTCATCCACCAGCAAATACTGCAGTTTGCGCTGCCATTTGTTTAGCGCTTCCTCGTGCTGCTCAAATAACTCAACCGGTAGCTTGATTAAATCATCAAAATCTACCGCTTGATAAGCTTTAAGTGTTTGCTGGTATAGCTGATAAACCTTGGCAGCGGCATGTGTGAGTTCCTCATCTGCTGTCGCTTTGGCTTGATCTGGATTAATAAACCCATTTTTCCAAGCGGAAATTTGCCACTGTGTTTTGCGTAATAGCTGTTTGTCTGTCGTTGATAAAATGTCTGCCACGATTTTCAAACTATCGCTGGAATCTAAAATAGAAAACTGCGGTTTATAGCCCAGTAAAGCGGCTTCGGCGCGCAGCATTTGCAGGCCAAGCGAGTGGAATGTCGCAATAGTTAGACCTTTGGTGGACTTTCCCGCCATCAGCTTACTTACACGCTCCTGCATTTCACGCGCGGCTTTATTGGTAAATGTGATAGCGGCTATTTCTTTGGGGGAATAGCCAGCTTCATCGATTAAATAGCCTATTTTTTGCGTAATCACGCGTGTCTTACCACTGCCAGCACCCGCCAATACAAGTAAAGGACCATCGAGATATTTAACGGCTTCGCGTTGTGGTGAATTAAGGCTATTTAGCATGAATTTACTGGATTTAAGATGAATTTATAAGGCTGGAATGCCAAAACGCGCTGGGTGGCGTTATACTGACAAGCATTACTACAACACAATATTTTAACTGTTAAATCAAAAATCAGCGTTATTTAATTCACTAAATATAATTTTAATACTTTAATTTTGATGCCAAAATTTGATTTAAAAACCATTATCTTCATGTCAATGTTGCTCACATTCATGTTGTCTATGTTGTTGGCAATTACGCGTAAACATCATAAAGAGGTGGGCGGCCCGGGTTATTGGGCAGTGGGTAATCTGGTGGTTGGTTTGGGCATGGTGCTGGTGCTGATTCAGTTGGATACCCCCAAAGTACTTTTTCTGCCGGGCCTGGCATTAATAGGCGCGGGCTTAAGTTTGTATTTAAACGGTATTCAAGCCTTTATTGGTAAAAAGCCCGATCATCGTATTCCAGTCGTTCTGTTTTTTTTACTGGTGGCGATTGACGTTTTTTTTGTAATACTACAGCACGATTTACGCATAGCAACAGCGCTGGGTGCACTGGTTTTTGCAGGTATTTATCTGGTCAGTGCGCGCCTTACTTTTTCGCGCGATGAAGGCATTGTCGGCAGTTTGTTTTGGGTTGCTTCCAGTTTATTTTTGCTGATGGCTTTGTTTATGCTAGGCCGTGCTTTCGCAACGGTTAAAGCCGATGCTGCGGTGTTTACCAGCTTTGCGACGTGGCCTATCAATGCTTACACTTTTATGCTGGGCGCTGTTTCACAGTTTTTTATTTCCAGCCTGTTTGTCTTATTGCTAAGTTACCGTCTGAATCAGAATCTGGAATCCATTGCGACTATCGATAGTTTGACAGGGATACTAAATCGGCGCGGTTTGGAAGATTCCGCCTTCAAAATGCAAGGTGTTTGTAAGCGTATCAACCTTAGTATGGCAGTGTTGGTGATTGATGTGGATCACTTTAAAAAAGTGAATGATAAACATGGACATTTATTTGGTGATGATGTGCTGAAAGGTTTGGCCAAAACGATTGCGGAAATTCTGCGTTCTGGAGATGTGCTGGGGCGATACGGTGGCGAAGAGTTTTTTGTTTTTTTGCCCAACACCAATGAAAAAGATGCGGCTAATTTGGCGGAACGGATTCGTATGGGTGTTGAAAAAACACTCCATACCGTGAATCATAAAATCATTAAAGGCACGGTGAGTATTGGCGTGGCGGATTCTGTGCGTGCAGGCTACGATTTTAAGGGCTTAGTCGCTGCGGCAGATAGTGCGTTGTATGTGGCTAAAAATAGCGGCAGAAACCGTGTTGTCAGCTATACCAATATTACGCGGGATAGTAAATTAGATACCCGATTTGCTGATGTACTCTAACGTATCATATTGAGCTAAATATTTAAATTATGCGATCAACCAAAGCCAGTGCGGCAATAGACCGATTAAAACGCCGTAGTGGTAACGACAACTACTCAATGGCGATGACGAGTAATGGACTGTTTAGTCTGATGCTGCCTAGCACAATTGAAGCGCTTCTTGCTGATGACCAAATAACGCCAGCAGGCAATAAACCTACCCGTCTATGTGAGCCAATGCCGATAGATGAGTTTGTTGTTTTCGTGAATGCTTATGGCCCGCAAACGCCTAAGCGTGTGAGTAAGCTGGATGTTGCTTTTAGTCAGCAGCTTGCCAAAGGTAGAAACAACCGCTCTTAGAACTGCCGTTTTCAAACCATATTCAAATAGTAGTGCTATAAATAGAGCACTAATTCAATGTATCAAAATAATAGTTCAAGAAATCTTTCAATTCGAATAAAACACAATCTGCATCAGTAGCTGGCATAGAAAATGCTGATAATTTCATAGGATGTTAAGAAATAAATGACTGTCTGTTAGTGTTATCTAAAGGTTAAGTAAAAATGATGTTTGCGTGGCTAGAGTTCAGAACGATGTTGTTTATGTCCGGATTATTGGCAGTAGCCTTATCTATATTGCTGCTGACAATTAACTCGCGTACTGTCATGCTCAATGGCTTAAAAGAATGGGTGTACGCTAACTTGTTGATAGGTGGCGCCATTATCACTTTCACACAAGTGATGGTGCCACTCGATATTCGAACTTTTATCGGTGGTTTACTGATTGTTTCAGGTCTTGCTCTCTATTTCATTTCGATTCGCATTTTTGATCAGCGCCCAATAGAGCGGCGATATATTCAGTCTGCATTTCTCATTTTTATCGTGCTAAAAATAACGATTGCGGTGTTGTCAAAAAGTGAATATGCCTCTGTTGTCTTTAATACCGCTATTTGCATGATATTAACCGCTGTGATTGCTTTGTATCTACTCAAGTATTCAAGCCAAAAACGCTCACCGGAATATCGCTTTACAGGTGTTTTTTTTGTTATTTTCACCGGCATCACACTCTGGCGGTTTTATATACTGTGTGCTGATACTGTCTCGCCTTTGGCACATTTAACCGAATGGACATTAAATGAGGTGACATTTCTGGGTTGTATGTTAAGTGTGTTGGCTATTAATTTCGGGTTTATTGCGATGGTCAACGTCAGATTGGCCGAATTGCTTGCGTATAGCGCAGGGCATGATTGGTTAACTGGCGTGATGAATCGTGGCAATTTAGAGAAAGGTGCCGAATTATTGACACTGAAATCGTTTAAATCGAAACAAACACAGGCCATGTTGTTAATGGATTTAGATCATTTCAAAGAGGTTAACGATACTTATGGCCATCTGCTTGGAGACAAAGTGATTCAAACGTTTGCCCAATTGGCTAAAGATAATATGCGTGATATTGATTTATTAGGGCGCTATGGTGGTGAAGAATTCTGTATCCTAATACCCAATGCTAGTGAAAAAGAGGCGTTAATGCTGGCCGAACGGATACGCCAAAAATATGAAAACATGCCTATTATGTTGAATGACCAGTCAGTGAATTGCACCGTCAGTGCGGGCGTTTGCGATTCTAGTCAATTAGGCAGCGATTTTAAAAGTATGTTTTCAGCCGCAGATAAAGCCTTGTATGCAGCTAAAAAAGCGGGTAGAAATAAAGTCGTTTTATATTCAAGTTTGTAATGGTTTGATTGCTGTCATTAGATTGTCGGCGTTGCATTGGCGGCGATATGGCAGTTAATCAAAAGACTCTGCAAGACTTGCTAGTGCGAGCCTTACAGAGTTTATGTATTAGATATCGCTATTGATCAGATCGATAAAACAGGCGATATAAAACAGGTAATACCAATAAGGTTAACAGCGTTGATGACCAGATGCCACCAATGACTACTGTAGCCAAAGGTCTTTGTACTTCTGCGCCTGTTCCCGTTGCGATTGCCATTGGCACAAACCCTAATGAAGCCACCAATGCGGTAATCAATATCGGGCGTAGTCGGCTGATGCTGCCTTCCTGAATCGCAGTGTCGATAGATTTATTTTCAGCGATTAACTGACGAATAAAGCTAATCATCACCAAGCCATTTAGTACTGCGACACCCGATAGTGCAATGAAGCCAACACCTGCGGAAATAGATAACGGAATGTCACGCAAATACAAAGCTAACACACCGCCTGTCAGTGCAAAAGGGATTCCGGTAAATACGATTAACCCATCTTTCACATTATTAAACATCGCGTAAAGCAGTATAAACACCATTAACAAGGCAAGAGGAACCACCAGCTGTAAACGCTTGCTGGCAGATTGCAACTGCTCAAAAGTACCGCCCCAGTTTATCCAATAACCTGAGGGAATTTTGACCTCATTTTGAATACGTTCCTGCGCTTCATTGATATAAGAACCGATGTCACGGTCGCGAACGTTAGCAGTCACGACCACACTGCGTTTACCATTCTCACGACTGAATTGATTCGCTCCAGGCGCAACATCAATACTCGCGACTTCACCTAATTGCAAATAAACTGGCGTATCACTGTTACTCGCGATTTTAATGGGTAAACGTTTAAAGCTTTCAATATCCGCTCTGGATTCATCAGGCAGGCGCACCACAATATCATAGCGTCTGTCTCCCTGAAATAAAGTGCCTGCTGCGCGACCATTCATGGCGATTGAAATAGCGTCCTGTACATCGGCAACATTCACACCCAATCTGGCAATCTTTTGGCGATCAATATTCACAGTCAGGATTGGTAAGCCAGTGGTGTGTTCGATTTTGACATCTTCGCCGCCTTGAACATTAGCAAGCACTTTTGAAATTTCTTTGGCAGACTCATTCATCACCTCCATGTCATCACCAAATACTTTAACGGCGACATCGCTACGTACCCCTGAAATCAGCTCATTAAAGCGCATCTGTATCGGTTGGGTAAACTCGTAGTTATTGCCTGGCACCTGAGTCATTGCTTTTTGCATTTGTGCGACTAATTCATTTTTAGTTAAATTGGGGTTTGGCCATTCAGATTTTGGCTTGAGCATCACAAAGTTATCCGCCACGCTTGGTGGCATTGGGTCGCTGGCAATTTCAGAGGTGCCCAATTTAGCAACGATGCGTTCTACTTGCGGAAAACCTACAATGGTATGTTCAAGCTCTCTTTGCATTTCAATCGCCTGGCTTAAGCTAGTGCCTGGAATGCGCAAGGCATGCAGTGCGATATCCCCTTCATTTAAGCTGGGTACAAATTCGCTGCCCATGCGGCTGGCTAATAAACCACTCAGCAATACGGATACAATAGCAATTGTGATGACCAGCGCTTTGTTAAACATTGCCCACTGCAATATGGGTAAATAGCTTTTTTTCACCCAGCCAATGAGCGGTTGCTCTGTTTCGTTGATCTTGCCGTTGATGAAAAGCGCTATCGCGGCAGGAATGAATGTGACGGAAAGCAACATGGCACCAAGTAGCGCAATCACTACGGTAAATGCCATTGGGTGAAACATTTTTCCCTCTACGCCAGTCAGCGCAAAAATGGGTAAATAAACCACCATGATAATAAGCTGGCCAAATATCAAAGGTTTTTTGGCTTCTTGTGCAGCGCTAAACACTGCTTCGAATCGTTCCGATTTTGTGAGCGTTCGTCCCAAATTTGCTTGGGCATGTGCAAGTCGGCGCATGCAGTTTTCTACAATCACCACGGCACCGTCAATGATAATGCCGAAATCCAGCGCACCTAAGCTCATTAAATTTGCACTGACTTTGCCTGTTAACATGCCAGAAAAAGTAAATAGCATGGAAAGCGGAATCACCAGCATGGCGATAATGGCGGCGCGCATATTGCCCAAAAAGATGAACAAGATGGCAATCACTAATAGTGCGCCTTCCAGCAGGTTGGTTTTAACCGTATTAATGGCTTTATCAATCAAAATTGTGCGGTCATACACGGTTTTTGCAATAATGCCAGCAGGTAAGGTTTGGTTAATTTTTTGCAATTGCGCTTCTACCGCAGCAGAAACCGTACGACTATTTTCGCCTGTGAGCATAAATACCGTGCCCAACACAACTTCCTGTCCATTCTCCGTGGCGGCACCATCGCGCGCTTCGTTGCCAATCATCACTTCTGCAACATCCTTTACACGCACAGGCACACCAGATTTTGCATCTATCACAATATTGCCAATATCTTCCAAATTGCTCACTTGTCCAGGCACGCGAATCAAATATTGCTCACCCGATTTTTCAATATAGCCAGCACCAATGTTGGCGTTGTTATTTTCTAAAGCGCTCACCAAATCATTTAACGATAAGCCTCTGGTGATTAATCGATCTAGATACGGCGCAACTTGATACTGCCTGACGTAGCCACCGACGGTATTGATTTCATTCACGCCAGGCACATTGCGTAGTTGTGGCTTGATGATCCAATCTTGCACTTCGCGCAAATCCATTGGGTTGTAAGGCGTGCCATCAGCTTTTAATGCACCCTCTTTTGCTTCAACAGTCCACATGAAAATCTCGCCCAAGCCAGTGGAGGTAGGGCCCATCTTCGGCAAAATACTCGCTGGCAATTTCTCTTTTGCCTGACTAATGCGTTCACTCACCAACTGGCGCGCGAAATAAATATCCGTACCTTCTTTAAATACCACCGTCACTTGCGACAAGCCGTAGCGGGATATCGAGCGCGTTTGTTCCAGTTTAGGCAATCCAGCCATTGCCGTTTCAATCGGATAGGTGATACGTTGTTCCGTTTCCAATGGCGCATAACCCGGCGCAGATGTATTAATCTGCACCTGAATATTGGTAATATCCGGCACGGCATCAATCGGTAGTTTTTGGTAGCTGAAAATACCCAGTACTGCGATACCAAGCGCGATAAGCATGACAAGCCAGCGCTGATTAATCGAGAATCGAATGATATGATCAAACATATTGCTGTTCCTTTTGGTGTTGCTTAAGTATCTTTTTAAAATTCAGCAGATTTTTAATGAGAATTGGTTTAGTGGTCATGACTTGCACCCGCCTTACCAATATCCGCTTTGATTAAAAAGCTATTACCAGCAGCATATTGCTCACCGGCACTTAGGCCTTCCAGAACCTCAACATATATATCGTCACGGCTACCTAATTTTAGTGGCCTTGCCTCAAAGTATTCCCCATAACGTCCAAACACCACCGTCCAATCTCTTAGTGTCTGCAGGCCTTCTATAGAAACTGCCAGAGGCACTTTTATTTCCTCAGAAATCAATTCAATATTCACAGGCAAGCCAGGCAGCCAGGTTTGATCAGGATTGTTTAATACCACACGCGCCATCGCAGTACGCGATTGTTCACCGACCAGCGCACCGACATAGGAAATCGTGCCAACGGCTTGTGCATCAAACGCGCTTGCTTTAATGGTAACGTTTTGCCCTGTTTTTACCGTATTAATATCTTTGGCATAAATGGTCATTTCTGCCCAAACGGTGCTTAAATCCGCTATTTCAAACAGGCTGTCAGCTTCACTGACGACTTGACCAAGGCTAATTTTCTTATTAGTCACTACGCCGTCTATAGGTGAGCGTAATTCATAACGTGATAAACCACCTGTACTGGAACCTGCACCAATCGCCCCGAGTTTTTGCTGAATGCGCTGGCTGTTAATTTTCGCTTCTTGTAAATCGTGTTGCGCCTGTAAATAATCTTGTTCGGCAGATATTTTTTCTTCCCACAATTGCTTCTCTCGATTATAAGTAGCGTTTGCTAGCTCGATTCTTTTTTGCGCCGCCAATAAATCACTGCGCATATCCGCAATCGATTGACTCGAAATAGACGCCAATACTTGCCCCTTGCGTACTTTGTCGCCAGCGTTAGCGTTTACCGACTCAACAATGCCGCCAACGCGCGGCACGATATGCACGCTTTTATCAGCATTTAATTTGATCTTGCCTTGCAAATGCAGTGTGCTTTTGATTTTTGCCGGGCCTGCCGTTAACACTTCAATGCTATTAATTGTCAGTTGCTTATCTGTTATTTTGACTCTGGCTTCAATTTGCTCATAAGAAAACTGATGGTGTTTATCGGCATGTTTAGCGGTAATCTTTACCTTAAATGAATGCGGCTCTTCAATAACGGCATTGCCTTTTAGATAGTCCTTTTCTGGAGAAAATTGAATCAGTTGCGGCTTGTTGCCCAACCTTTCTAATTGGATGGTAATGACTGACTTTGCAGGACTAAGCGGCTGGCCATTTTCATAGGTGTAGATCCTAAATTCGGGTGGCGTATTACGCTCAAAAATAGTCACTTCAACGCCATAATCATCTTGGGTAAATAACTTGCCACCATGCGGGCCTTTAATGATTTCTTGCGCTTGAGGAGCATGGTCATGGTTATCCATAATGGCTGGTGATTCTTCATCTGTGTGTTGTTCGTGCTCATGATCTTTTGATGGATTTGAGCTAAGAATAAGCGCGCCCAAAATAATGCCAATGAGAATGACGGCAATAATGGCTAACGATTGTTTGTGTTTAAGCTGCATGATTGTTCCTGATAATTGATGCTTAAGTTTCGCTTAATATTGATTGTGGTGTGAAATGACATCACCCAGAATGCGTTCTATTTCCGCCACTGCCTGATGCGCATCCAGTAATGTCTCTATGTATTGAGATTTGGCTTGAACCAGCGTGCGTTGTGCATCCAGTACATCCAGAAAATTGAATTTACCAGCGCTAAAACCTTTATTGGCTGCATCAAAAGCACTTTGAGCGCTTGGCAAAATGTCGGTTTTAAGCGATTCTGCCGCTTGTCTGGCTGTATTTAAGCGTTCGTATTGACCTGATAAATTCGCCGCAAGCTGGTTTTTGAGTGCGACTAATTCATCCTGCGCCTTGTATTGGCGACTGACCGCTTCCTGCAAATTGCCTTGGTTGCGATCAAAGATTGGAATAGGAATGGATAAACCCAATAAAGCCTGATTAACACCGCCAAGCTCTTGGTTATTAACAACACCGGCGCTAATGGTGATATTCGGCGTACCTTTACTGCGCTCAATTTTTGTCAGCGCACTGCGTGAATCAATTTCAATGTTTGCCAGTTTTATGGCCGGGGCATTATCCAGTTGGCTGGCCAGTGTACTAAAAGCGGCCATTTCAGGAATGACAGTGGCATCGCCTTCAGCATTTTCAAATGTGTGCAATGCGCTGCCCCATAACGCAGCTAGACGTTTGCGGGAATTTGTTAATTGCGTGTTGGCTTGGTTGAATTCAATTTTTGCGCTGGCTTCTGCGATTTTTGACTTGGTTTCTTCTACAGGCGAACTTTTGCCAGCTTTTACGCGCTTACTGGCGGCATCGCGTGCTAGCTCAGCAATGTCGAGTGACGACTTTGCCAAAGTTAATCGTTCCTGCGCGATTAGAACTGTATAAAAAGCTGCGATAACATTGGCGTGAATCTCGGTTTTTTTATTGTCTAACTCCGCTTCGGCCTTGGTGTAAAAAGAATCAGCCGCTTCTATTCTCGCCTCTCGTTTATTGCCAAGCTCAATTTCTTGGTTAAGCTGTAAGAGGGTCTGCCTGTTGGAACTGCGGGTATCTTGAATCGAAGTCGATAGTGATGGATTTGGTCTAGTGGCGGCTTGTGTCTTAATGCCCTCAATTGCCTCGCGTTCACGTATGGCGACAGCAATTTCAGGATTGGCGTTAAGGGCTAAATTTAACGCATCCTTTAAGGTTAAATGCGCGGCTGGCAAGCTTGCTTGTAAGACAGGTGCATAAGAGTCAGCAAAAATTGCAGTTGAATTACCGATTAACAATAGCGATATCAATATGTTTTGAATGCCGGATTGTAGGCATTTTGACCCAAGTTTTGGTCGTGTGAATTGCATGACGCACTCCTGAAAAATCTAATATAAATTCAAATAAAACCACGCAATATGGCAATTACCATATGCAGGAAATCAAGGGATTGAATTTAGATTTGTGGTGGTGCGCGCGGGGTGGGAAGCCGGCGTTTAAGCGGCTGGAGAGTGACTAAACTTAACGGAAAAAACTGCCCTGAAACGGGCATTAAGGCAAGTGGAAAACACAGGAAAAATAGCACCAGTAAACTTGTGCTAACGAGCAACGTTGAGTTGATATCCTGTTTGATGCCAGATGCGACTGATATGGTATGTGCGGCATGCGGTTCAGCAGATAAAAGATTGCTTTCTGCATGAACTAAACTGATTACTTTTTCTTCATGCGCATCGCCTACATGAAAACCGGTATTTTGAATGGGATGCTCTGTATCTAAATGCGCGTGAATAAAAGGCGACAAGACTTGTAGCAGTGCAAAACACACTACCATAAAATAAACAAGAAAATTAGCTTTGACGCGCAACATGCCTTAAATATAGCATTTATTCAGGTTTTCTGTAATACATAGCGACTTACTCCCGTTATTAAACTTCAAGTTTTAAACTCAAATCTTAATCAAACTACAGTCTGGATTAGGTGCATTTTTACGCTTTCTTTACACGTAACCCCGTAGTTCTTACGACATTTTTATCTGCATCCGCCTAACATTACATATCTCTTAATTCGCAATAGTGAGATTAAGAATGTTAATTTAAATGTTGATTATGGATATCTTGGGTGTTGGCTGGATATTGGTTTATCTGGCGGTGTGTATTTTGATGGCTTGTGTCCTTGTCAATTTGGAAGGTAAAAAATGAACGTGATGCTGTGGTTAAGTGGCGCGCTTGCGCTATTTATATTGGTTTATTTATTTTATGTATTAATTAAACCGGAGAATTTTTGATGTTATCGAATGCTGGATTTTTTTCTAATGCCATCGTCCAAGTGGGTTTGTACCTCACGGTTTTACTGCTTATTACTAAGCCGATGGGTATTTGGATTTACAAGGTTATGCATGGTGAATCGGCTATCGCGAATAAAGTTGGAGGCCCAATTGAGCGGCTTATTTACCGTGGTTTGGGCGTTAAGCCTGAGCAGGAAATGCACTGGAAGCATTATGCAGTCGCATTAATGCTATTCAACATTATTGGCATTGCATTTGTATATTTGTTACAACGCTTGCAGTTTTCATTGCCGCTTAACCCACAACAATTTGCAAATGTGAGTGTTGATTCCGCATTTAATACTGCGGTTAGTTTTGTGACCAATACCAATTGGCAAGGTTACGCAGGCGAATCGACCATGAGCTATCTCACACAAATGTTAGCGCTTACAGTGCAAAATTTTCTGTCAGCGGCAACTGGGTTGGCAGTAGTGATTGCATTGATTCGTGGTTTCGCGCGCCATAGCGCAAAAACCATCGGTAATTTTTGGGTGGATATCACGCGTTCCACTTTGTACATTTTGCTACCGTTATCGTTTATTCTCGCGATCTTTTTGATGGGCCAAGGGGTGATTCAAAACTTTGACGCATACAAACAAGTGACGACTTTACAGCCAACCAGCTACTCAATCACTGATGCAGCAGGTGAACTCGCTACGCAAACCACAAGCACGCAAACCCTTGCAATGGGGCCAGTGGCTTCGCAAGAAGCAATTAAAATGCTGGGAACAAATGGTGGTGGTTTTTTCAACGCCAACTCTGCACATCCGTTTGAAAACCCAACGCCACTTTCTAACTTGTTACAAATGCTGGCTATTTTCTTAATTCCAGCCGGGCTGTGCTTTACGTTTGGCTTAATGGTGGGTGATAAAAGACAAGGTTGGGCAGTATTTTCCGCCATGGCGATGGTATTTGTGGTGATGGTGGGTGTGGTGGTTTGGGCAGAACAAGCAGGTAATCCAGCGCTGGCAAATAGCGGTGCTAATCAATCGTTCATAGACCAATCAAGCATTGCTTCACCATCAGGCATGGAATTGCAATCTGGCGGCAATATGGAAGGCAAAGAAACACGTTTTGGTATTGTTGCCTCTAGTTTATTTGCCACCGTTACCACTGCGGCTTCTTGTGGTGCGGTTAATGCCATGCACGATTCATTTACGCCAATTGGCGGCATGGTGCCAATGTGGTTAATGCAGTTGGGTGAGGTGATTTTTGGCGGCGTGGGTTCCGGGCTTTATACCATGCTGATCTATGCAGTCTTGGCCGTGTTTATTGCGGGTTTAATGATTGGTCGTACGCCAGAATATCTAGGTAAAAAGATAGAGATATTCGACATGAAAATGACGGCGATTATTATATTAGCCACACCATTGCTAGTGTTAATCGGCACTGCCGTTGCAGTAAGCGTTGCTTCTGGCACCGTCGGCATTGCAAACCCCGGCGCGCATGGCTTTAGCGAGATTTTATATGCGCTGTCATCCACTGCTAACAATAACGGTAGTGCATTTGCGGGTTTATCTGCCAATACGCCTTTCTACAACACTTTATTGGCAATTGCGATGTTTGTAGGCCGTTTCGGCATCATTCTGGCAGTGTTGGCAATTGCAGGTTCTATGGCGGCTAAAAAGCGTATCCCAGTGAGCTTAGGCACTATGCCTACGCATGGTCCACTATTTGTCACCTTGTTGATTGGCGCAGTGATACTGGTAGGTGCGCTGACTTATATCCCTGCGTTGGCGCTTGGCCCTATCGTTGAGCAGTTGCTCATGACTGCTGTTAATTAATTGCTGAATATTAGGAAAAATGATGTCAAGTTCAAGTACTAAAGATTTAAGTATGAAATCTATGTTTGATCCAGCATTAGTCAAACCAGCTATTGCGGATTCGTTTAAAAAATTGGCGCCGCAGACACAATGGCGCAACCCAGTGATGTTTGTGGTGTATTTGGGTAGCATATTAACCACACTAATATTGCTGCAGGCTTTATTTAGTCGTGCAGATGTGCCAACCGGCTTTATTGCGCTAGTGGCTATATGGCTTTGGTTTACTGTGCTGTTTGCCAACTTTGCCGAGGCGATGGCGGAAGGGCGCAGTAAAGCACAAGCTGCTTCCTTACGCAGCGCCAAGAAAAACGTAGTTGCTAAAAAGTTGGCAACAGCAGCACGTGACTCTACGGTGACACTTACCGATAGTAGCAGCTTGCGCAAAGGCGATATTTTACTGATAGAAGCTGGCGATATGATTCCTGCCGACGGTGAAGTGATTGATGGTATTGCTTCAGTGAATGAGGCGGCGATTACTGGGGAGTCTGCGCCAGTGATTCGTGAATCTGGCGGTGACTTCAGTGCTGTAACAGGTGGTACGCAAGTATTATCCGATTGGATAGTGGTACGCGTAGCGGTGAACCCAGGAGAAGCGTTTTTAGACCGCATGATTGCCATGGTGGAAGGTGCAAAACGCCAAAAAACACCGAATGAAATCGCGCTAACTATCCTATTAGTTGCATTAACCATTGTGTTTTTACTGGTGACCGTGACTTTATTGCCGTTTTCAACCTTTGGCGTAACAGCTTCAGGTGGCGCAGGTTCGCCGCCCAGTATTACCGTGCTGGTTTCACTGTTGGTCTGTTTAATTCCCACCACTATTGCAGGTTTGTTATCTGCTATTGGCGTAGCAGGTATGAGCCGCATGATGCAAGCCAATGTGATTGCGACTTCTGGCCGCGCAGTAGAAGCGGCGGGCGATGTTAACGTATTGCTATTAGATAAAACAGGCACCATTACCTTGGGCAATCGCCAAGCTTCTGTGTTTATTCCGGCAGAAGACGTAACGGAGCAAGCGTTAGCAGATGCGGCGCAATTGGCATCGCTTACCGATGAAACGCCAGAAGGTCGTAGCATTGTGGTGCTGGCAAAAAATCGCTTTAACATTCGTGAACGGGATATCGCATCGCTTCATGCCAAGTTTATTACGTTTACCGCGCAAACCAGAATGAGCGGGGTGGACTTGCAAGATGCAGGCGGACTGGATTCCAATAAGAAAGTCCGCCAAATTCGTAAAGGTGCTGCCAGTGCGATTAAGTTGCATATTGAAACTTTAGGTGGTGTATTTTCAGCTGAAATGAGCCAAAAAGTAGATGAAGTAGCGCGTCGCGGCAGTACGCCGTTAGTCGTTTCAGATGGTGACAAAGTGCTGGGTGTGGTTGAGCTTAAAGATATTGTAAAAGGCGGCATTAAAGAACGCTTTGCCGAGTTACGTCGCATGGGTATCACAACCATTATGATTACCGGCGATAACCACTTAACTGCCGCTGCGATTGCCGCCGAAGCTGGTGTGGACGACTTTTTAGCAGAAGCCACGCCTGAGGCGAAACTAAAGCTGATTCGCGAACATCAAGCGGAAGGCAAGTTGGTTGCCATGACAGGTGACGGCACCAACGACGCGCCAGCCTTAGCACAAGCTGACGTTGCCGTTGCCATGAATACCGGAACGCAGGCAGCCAAAGAAGCGGGCAATATGGTGGATTTGGATTCAAACCCGACCAAGCTGATTGAAATAGTGGAGATTGGTAAACAAATGCTAATGACGCGCGGCTCTCTCACCACATTCAGTATCGCTAATGATGTGGCCAAATATTTTGCGATTATCCCCGCCGCATTTGCCAGCACTTATCCCGCGTTAAATAGCTTAAATATCATGCAATTAGCCAGCCCCAATTCGGCCATTCTTTCTGCAGTGATATTCAATGCGCTGATTATTATCGTATTAATACCATTGGCCTTAAAGGGCGTGGCTTACAAAGCCGTTGGTGCACAACAGTTATTACGTAGAAACTTATTGATTTACGGGCTTGGCGGTTTGATAGTGCCGTTTATCGGCATCAAGGCAATTGATTTGGTGCTGACTTCAGTTGGTTTTGCCTAATTTTAATTATATAAAAAGGATTCATCATGGAAAATAGTTTAAAAAATATAACGTTACAAAGTTTAAGGCCGGCCTTGGGTTTATTTGTGATACTGAGCATTATTACAGGTATCGTTTATCCATTACTCACTACAGCATTAGGCCAATCGTTCATGCCTGCGCAAGCCAATGGCTCACTGATTACGCAAGGAGATAAAGTCATAGGCTCAAGCTTAATTGGCCAAAACTTTACTGAAGCCAAATACTTTTGGGGTCGCCCGTCTGCTACTGGGCCATATCCCAACAATGCTGCGGCTTCATCTGGCTCAAATCAAGGGCCGTTAAACCCTGCATTAGCAGAAGCTGTTAAAAACAGGGTTGCTGCGTTAAAAGCGGCAGATTCAGATAATACATTACCGATCCCTATCGATTTAGTCACCGCTTCTGCCAGTGGGTTAGATCCTGAAATTAGTCCTGCAGCAGCAAATTATCAGGTGAGCAGGGTAGTCAAAGCCAGAGAGTTAACAGTGGAAACCGTGCAAAAATTAATCGCAGAAAATACCAAGGGTCGCCAATGGGGTGTGTTTGGTGAGCCTCGTGTGAATGTATTGCAGTTGAATATTGCATTGGACAAATTGACTGTTATTCAGCCATAGTAAGCAATAACGTTTTTAGCAAATTTAATTAAACATTAGAATCAAACCTACTATAAGACACAGGCATGGCCGAATCAGAATCCAATGTAGAGTTTCGCCCCAATCCAGATCAGCTTCTGCAAAAGATTAATCAAGAAGCTGAAAAAGAAAAACGCGGCTGTTTAAAGATTTTCTTTGGCGCGTGTGCGGGGGTGGGTAAAACATTCGCCATGCTCAATGCTGCGCACCATTTGCAATCAAAAAGCCAGCAATCACAACAGTTAGACGTACTTGTTGGTATTGTCGAAACGCATGGTCGCGCTGGCACAGCTGCGCAACTGTTAGGTTTAACAGTGTTGCCGTTAAAAACGTTTCATTATCGTGAGCGTGAGCTAAAAGAGTTTGATTTAGATGCCGCATTAGTGCGCAAACCTGATTTGATCTTGGTGGATGAACTAGCGCACTCTAATGTGGAAGGTTCGCGCCACCCCAAGCGCTGGCAAGATGTTGAAGAGTTATTAGCCGCAGGTATCGACGTATTTACCACGCTGAATGTACAACATCTGGAAAGTCTTAACGATATTGTTGGCCAGATTACGGGTATTCGCGTCACGGAAACCCTGCCAGATAAAGTGTTTGCTGATGCAGATGAAGTCACATTGGTGGATTTGCCAGCAGATGAATTATTACAGCGATTGCAAGATGGCAAAGTGTATCAATCGCAGCAGGCGGAACGCGCAAGCAAAAGTTTTTTTCGCAAAGGTAATTTAATTGCACTGCGTGAAATGGCACTTAGATGTACGGCGGACCGTGTGGATTCACAGATGCGCGAATATCGCAGCAATTCGTCCATTCAACAAGTATGGCAAGCGAAGGATAGGCTGTTAGTTTGTGTTGGTACAGGCGTAGAAGCTGAAAGGTTAGTCAGAGTGGCGGCTAGGCTGGCGCAAAGTTTAAAGTCTGATTGGCTGGCCGTGTATGTAGAAACGCCTAAACTACAGCGATTATCGAACACCGCGCGCGATACGATTCTGAAGACATTAAAACTAGCCGAAACTTTAGGCGCAGAAACGGCTACATTGAGCGGCACCAAAGTGGCTAATGTTGTGCTGAACTATGCTCGCAGTCGGAATGTGTCTAAGCTGGTTGTAGGTAAGTCCACACGCTCTGCTTTTGCGCGTTTAATCATGCCTGGCGTCATTGACGACTTAACGAATCAGGCGACTGATATTGATATCCACGTGGTTTCGCGTGAAAAAACGCTTGGCGAAAAAGATGCACATACCTTAGATATTAAGCGCAATAACCAGCATAACGATTACCAAAATCATGCGCATAGCGAATCAACCCTAAAAGGTTACTATTGGGCGGCAGCGGTATGTGCAGGCACATCAATATTGGTGGCATTGATTCTGCCTTATTTTGAGCTGGCGAATGTGGTGATGGTGTTTTTGCTTGGCGTCATTCTTATTTCATCCAAATTTGGCAGAGGGCCGGGCATTTTTTCATCGCTGATTAGCGTTGCCAGTTTTGATTTCTTTTTTGTCTCGCCAAAATTTTCTTTTTCAGTATCCGATACTCAGTATTTACTGACTTTTGGCGTGATGTTTGTGGTGGCTTTGGTGGTTAGCAATTTGACGGCTAATCTGCGCTATCAAGCGGTGATTGCGATGCGTCGTGAAAAACGCAGCCGTGCTTTGTATGATTTAGGCAAGTCGTTGGCATCATCACTCACTGCAGAGCATATCATTGAAATCAGCACGCATCATTTAACTGGTATTTTCCAATCTAAAATAGCGATATTGCTGCCAGATAATCATGAGAAAATCACACAGCCAATTTCAAATCATGTGCAGCATAGCGATGCGGACAGCAATAGTTTACACGTTGATTTAGGAATTGCTCAGTGGGTGTACGACAATCAACAGCAGGCTGGTTACGGCACCAACACCTTGCCATCATCCGCTATTTTATATATCCCCTTGCAAGCACCCATGCGCACAAGAGGCGTGCTGGCAATCATGCCTAACCATGAAGAAGGTTTAATGGCAAAATCCAGGCGCATGATTTTTCTGCCAGAGCAACGGCAGTTGTTAGATACATTCGCTTCACAAATTGCCATTGCGATAGAGCGTGTACATTATGTGGATATCGCGCAAAATGCATTGGTTTCGATGGAATCTGAACGCTTAAGGAACTCCGTATTAAGTGCAATATCACATGATTTAAATACGCCATTAACCACGATTGTGGCAACCGCTGGTTTGCTTAAACAGCAATTAAATACGCCGCTAAGCCATAACTTAACAGACCATAAAAAACAGGAAGACGAGCGAAACGAATACGTTGATATGCTGTATGAGCAATCAATACGCATGAAGAGTCTGGTCGTTAACTTGCTTGATATGGCGAGATTACAATCTGGAAAAGTTCAGCTCAATAAACAATGGCAAACGTTAGAGGAAGTAGTCGGTACGGCCTTGCGCACCATGAAGCAACCGCTGGAAAAACACCCTATTGTGATTGATCTAACCAATACGTCTACCGGCGATTTACCATTAATACAGTTCGATGCGGTGTTAATCGATCGCGTATTGTGTAATTTACTGGATAACGCTGCCAAATACGCATCAGAAGGCAGTAAAATCATTATTAGCGCCAGAACAACACATCAAGACGTGCTGGTCTCGATTTCAGACGAAGGTCCTGGCTTACCAGGGAGTTTGGAAGATCAGATATTTGAGAAATTTACACGTGGAGAAAAAGAGTCTACCAAAGCAGGTGTTGGGCTTGGCTTGTCAATTTGCAAGGCGATTATTGAGGCGCACGGTGGAAAAATTGGCGCGCGTAACAAGTTAACTTCTAATGGAAATGACCATTCTAAAACACATATAACTGGCGCAATTTTTACATTCACTTTACCGCTGGGTACGCCGCCTAGCTTGCCTGATGAAGATTCATTATCGTAATGGCTAACTATTTGGCAAACATTGTACTGATAGAAGACGAACAGCAAATTCGACGTTTTGTAACAACTGCGCTTGAGATTGAAAATTTTCAGGTTTTTAGCGCAGAAACTGGTAAGCAAGGTTTGATTGAAATTGGTACCAGAAAACCAGATGCGGTTATTTTAGACTTAGGCTTGCCCGATATTGATGGTTTAGAAGTGATTCGCGAAGTTAGAACCTGGAGCAACATTCCTATTATTGTGCTTTCTGCCAGAACACAAGAAGCCGAGAAAGTGGCTGCATTAGATGCTGGCGCGGATGACTTTCTATCTAAACCATTTGGCACGCCTGAATTATTAGCTAGAGTTCGCGCACAATTGCGCCGCAGAAGCATGTTAAATGAAACGAGCAGTGAAGGCGTTTATGCGTTTGGCGACATCAGTATTGATTTTCCGAAACGATTGATTTCAAAAGCTGGTGCGCCAGTGCATTTAACGCCAATTGAATTTAGGCTATTTACTGAACTGGTTAAAAATGCCGGCAGGGTTGTCACCCAAAGGCAACTACTGAAAGAAGTTTGGGGTCCAGCCTATGTGGATAATGAACATTACCTCAGGATATACATGAGTCATCTGCGTCAAAAACTAGAAAATGATCCCGCGCAGCCAGAACATTTAATCACCGAAATAGGTGTGGGGTTTAGGTTTATATAGCGCTTGAATATTTGCAGCAAATAATTGTTAAGTTACGATGAGTACTTATTCGTTTTGCCCATCTATCTCAGTTGCTGCTTTATCTGGGCCATTATCTGGTAAAACGTTATCAGCTGGCGTGCTATTTTGTTGCATCATCAATAAGCGACTTTGTGGCGTTTCTAAACTAACGCGGCCAATTGCGCCGCTACGATAATCAGTTAAAAATGCTACTGCGGTTTTTTCCATATCCCACAAACCATCATGACGCTTGTAACTACGGCGTTTGGCAATCGCCTCTAATAAATCGACGCCATCAATTTGCGATACATCGATTTTCATCGCATCCAGCTTGTAGCGCGCATTGATTAAATCGGGATAAGTTTGCAATAAATTATCCGCCAGAAAAGTCGCCACATCTTCATCAATCACCGCGTTGCGACCAATCGCATGGCTGGCAGCCAGCATATAGCCATCTGATTCATATGCGATTTTCGGCCACATCATGCCTGGCGTGTCCGTAATGCTAAAAGTAGCATCCAACTCAAACCGCTGTTGGCTCTTGGTTACAGCAGGCTCATCGCCAACTTTGGCCACACGGCGATTCAGCAGTGCGTTCATCAAAGTCGATTTTCCCACGTTAGGAATACCCATGATTAATGCGCGCAGAGGCTTTAAATGTGTGCCGCGATGCGGAGTTAATTTACGACAAACAGCGGGTATTTTTTTTGCGTCACCGGCTTTTTTACAGCTTAAGGCGACAGCTTTAGTGTTGGGTAAACTATTGAAGTAATTCAACCAAGCTTCTGTGGCTTTCGGGTCAGCTAAATCGGCTTTGTTTAAAATTTTAAGATTGGGGCGTTGGCGAAACAAACGCATTTCGTTAATGACAGGATTGTGGCTGGCTTCCGGCACGCGCGCGTCCAACACTTCAATCACCATATCGGTGAATTCCATGGTTTCTTCCGCTTTTTTGCGGGCTTGGGTCATGTGGCCCGGGTACCATTGAATTGCCATTTTGTCTCCTGATTAACGCTGGCGTTGTTGCCTGCGCCTTGCCGTACTGATTACACTGAATTTTGCCTAGATTTTTTAATTTTGATAGGCATTAAAGTAGTGTTGCGAGTTGAGTAATCATGAATTTTATCATTTGGCGCGAAAAATACAGGATTTATCTGTGCAGGGGCATGCTTGATTCATTAATCACAAACAAAACTAAATATGATTGATTTAAACCAATTGCATTAAAATATCAGCATGCAAACCCCTGATAATTTAAAATCGCTAGACTTAAAATCACTAGTTCAGCCGAATCAATCTATTACGCTACTAAAGGCGCTGCACATTCTTACCGTTGATGGCAAGCTGAATCAAGATAGTCGCCGCAAATTGAAGCAGGTGACGCACTTAATCAATTTTATTGCGCCATTATTAAATGAAATATTGGTCAGCAATGCTAATCCCACCATTGTTGACCACGGTGCCGGAAAATCCTACTTGGGATTTATTTTGTATGATTTATTGTTAAAACAGCATGCGGCAGGGCGAGTGATTGGTATAGAAACTCGTGCCGATTTGGTTGAGAAATCCAAAGTGCTGGCGCTTGATTGTGGGTTTGATCGCATGGATTTTCAGCATTTAAGTGTAGAGCAATCCATTACCTCGCAAGCATTACCAGATACGGTGGATATTGTGACAGCGCTGCATGCTTGCAATACCGCAACCGATGACGCGATTAAGTTTGGCCTGAAAAAACGGGCTAAATATATGGTGCTAGTGCCGTGCTGTCAGGCCGAAGTGGCCGAGGTTTTACGCAAACATAAAAATGAAAGTTTCGGTAAAACGCCGTTAAGTGAAATCTGGCGACATCCGATTCATACGCGTGAGTTTGGTAGCCAAATCACTAATGTATTACGTTGCTTGCAACTGGAAGCAGCGGGTTATCAAGTCACCGTGACTGAACTGGTGGGTTGGGAACACTCCATGAAAAATGAGCTAATTATTGCTAAATACACAGGTCAGAAACGCAAAAATGCTCTCGAGCGATTAACGGCAATTTTAAACGAGTTTAATTTGCAGGATTTACAGCCGCGCTTTCTGGCTTAACGCGCATTAAATCATTCAGTTTTCATATGCATTTAAGCCGTTATTTACTATTAATTGCGTTGATATTCACGCAACTGTTTTCTATACAGGTCCTTGCTCAAGAGCCGCCTCAGTTACTATTGGCACAAACTTATCAGCAAGGTATTGATGTTAAACAATATTTAATCAGCGAAAAATATGATGGTGTGCGTGCTTTTTGGGATGGTGAACAACTGATAACTCGCCAAGGCAATCCAATTAACGCACCGGGCTGGTTTACCAAGAACTTACCCAAAATACCGTTGGATGGCGAGTTGTGGTGGGCGAGAGGGAGATTTGATGATCTTTCTGGCGCAGTGCGAAAAGATAAACCAGTCGAAGCTGAGTGGAAAAATATCAGCTATCAGATTTTTGAGTTGCCAAACGCCAAAGGTACGTTTGAAGCACGTGCCAGACGCATTGTCGAAATCGTCAAACAAGCCAATCTGCCGCACCTGAAAGCCGTTGCACAGTTTCGCATTAGCGATGAAGCGGCGTTAAATAGTCGCTTAAAACAGGTAGTGAAAAGCGGTGGTGAAGGTTTGATGCTACATCGTGCTGATGCAATCTACACAACAGGCCGTAGCGACGTATTGCTTAAATTAAAACCTTTATTCGATGCTGAAGCAAAAGTCATTGCCCATACTGTGGGCAAAGGCCAATACGCCGGAAAATTGGGCGCATTGGTGGTAGAAACGCCACAAGGAGTTCGCTTTAAACTTGGCACAGGTTTTAGTGATGTGCAACGTAATCATCCTCCTAAGATTGGCAGTGTTGTCACTTACACGTATAAAGATATGACTAAAAATGGCAAGCCGAAATTCGCCAGTTTTTTAAGAGTGAGAAATGAATAAAAAAGTCGTAATATCAAGCGAGTACAAAAATATTGCTTTTAATTAAGCATTAAGTACCCATATAAACACTAACCAACCCAATAAAATTGAAATAGCAGCCAATGTTAGCCTCTTGTAAAAATGGCTTGACGCTGCCATGTTAAAATACCCGCCGCATGACGATAACTGTTAATCCCAGCACGACTAATCAACAATTGCAAATCTGCATGCTGGCAGACAGGCACGCGTTACGCCGAAAACTGCGCGATGCGGAGGGTTTGCTCAAGTTAAAAGATGAGAAGTCTGCGCTAAAAGCCCAGCGTTTGCAGGCGGAAGTCGCGCAGAAGTTACGCACTTCGCAAGCTAAATATGCGGCGCGATTAGCCAATTTACCCAAGCCTGAATATTCGCTTGAATTGCCGGTTTCATCACGTCGCGATGAAATTGCTGCAGCGATTAAAAACAATCAAGTGGTGATTGTGTGCGGTGAAACAGGCTCTGGTAAAACCACACAGTTGCCTAAAATCTGCCTGGAACTTGGGCGTGGCGTTGCTGGCTTGATTGGTCATACGCAACCGCGGCGTATTGCGGCGCGTTCGGTGGCATCGCGCATCGCACAAGAACTGCAAAGTCCGCTGGGCGAAGTGGTTGGCTACAAAGTGCGCTTTAACGACAAACTTTCAGAGTCCAGTTACATCAAGTTGATGACGGATGGTATTTTGTTGGCTGAAACGCAGGGCGACAGATTTCTTAACGCTTACGACACCATCATTATTGATGAGGCGCATGAGCGCAGCTTGAATATTGATTTTCTGCTGGGCTATCTCAAACAGTTATTACCAAAACGCCCCGATCTAAAAGTCATCGTCACTTCTGCCACAATCGATGCCGATAGATTTTCGCAGCATTTTTCAGCGCAAACCAGTGTTGGAGTTATAAAAGCTGCACCAGTGATTGAGGTTTCTGGGCGGACTTATCCAGTTGAGATTCGTTATAGGCCACTTGGTAAAGCAGGTTTTCGCACGAAAGAAATCGCGGCAGATAACGCATTTGATTTAGATGATGAAGCCGAGTTTGCAAATGAAAGCCTGTTGGGCATTCCACGCAAAGCCAAAACAGAAGCACGCTGGCTTGAGGAAGACGATGAAGAAGAGGCGATTGAAGAAGCGATTTTAGATGCTGCCGATGATTTATTGCGACAAGGCGACGGCGATATTCTGGTGTTTTTGCCAGGTGAGCGTGAGATTCGCGATACTGCAGAGCATTTACGCAAATACCAAGGCCGTTCAGCCAAGCTAAAACATATTGAAGTTTTGCCTTTATTTGCACGCTTAAGTATTGAAAATCAGCAAAAAATATTTAAAAGCCATAGTTCACGCAGAATTGTATTGGCGACTAACGTGGCAGAAACTTCACTCACCGTGCCAGGTATTAAATATGTGATTGACGCAGGATTGGCGCGGGTAAGCCGTTATAGCTCGCGTGCAAAAGTAGAGCAGTTGCAAATAGAAAAGATTAGCCAGGCGGCAGCGAAACAACGTGCAGGACGCTGCGGTCGCGTTTCTAATGGTATTTGTGTGCGTTTGTATTCTGAGCAGGATTTTGATGGACGATCTGAGTTTACTGAACCAGAAATTCTGCGCAGTTCACTTGCCAGTGTTATTTTGCGCATGGCAGCGCTACGGCTTGGTGATGTAGTTGATTTTCCGTTTATTGAAGCGCCAAGTTCCAGATTGATTGCCGATGGTTATCAACTTTTACAAGAGTTGGGTGCAGTGGATGTGCGCCGCCAAATTACCGAAACAGGTTTGCAGCTTGCCAAGTTGCCGCTAGATCCGCGCGTAGGGCGCATGATTCTGGCGGCCAAGCGTGAAGGCTGCCTGAACGAGATTTTGATTATCGCCAGTGTGTTAAGTATTCAAGATCCGCGCGAACGACCGATGGATAAACGCGAAGCGGCAGATAATGCGCATGCCAAATTTGCCGGTGAAGGTTCAGATTTCATGAGCTATCTCAAGCTGTGGGATTTCTTTGATAATGCACTGAAAACTAAAAAATCCAATAAAGATTTGCTGAATCAATGCCACACCAATTTCTTATCGTTTCTACGCTTAAAAGAATGGCGCGAACTGCACGCCCAAATCAAGCAGATTACTGACGAAATGGATTTTAAGCTTAATGAAAAAGAAGCTAACTATGAGCAGATTCATAAAGCTTTATTAGCAGGTTTGTTAGGCAATATTGGCTTTAAAGATGGCGATAATGACGCATATTCAGGCGCTCGTGGCATTCGTTTTCATGTGGCACCGGGTTCTACACTTAAAAAAACGCGGCCGAAATGGGTGATTGCGGCTGAGTTGGTGGATACAACCAAGCTATACGCGCGCTGTGTAGCGAAAATAGAGCCCGATTGGATTGAGCCGCTTGCACGCACATTAACCGAAAGCCAATATACCGACCCGCGCTGGGATAGAAAAATGGGCATGGTAAACGCTTGGGAACGCGTTTCTTTGTATGGTTTAACTATTATTCCTAAACGCCGTGTGCATTACGGGCCGATTAACCCTGCTGAATCACGTGAAATATTCATTCGTGAAGCTTTGGCAAATGGTGAGTTCGATACGCGTGCTGCATTCTTTATCGCGAATGAGCGCTTGATTGCCGAGGTTGAGGAGCTGGAACACAAGGCGCGTCGTCAGGATGTGCTGGTGGATGAGCATAAGTTATTTGCTTTTTATGATGCAAAAATTCCTGCTGATATTTTTCAGGCCGCTACTTTTGAAAAGTGGCGTGAAGGCGCAGAGAAACTTAATCCCAAGTTGCTGTATTTAACGCGTGATGACCTGATGCGTCATGGTGCCGATGCGATTACCGCAGTGCAGTTTCCTGAAAAAATCACTTTGGATGGTGTGGAAGTGAGCCTTAAATATCGCTTTGAGCCGAGCCATGTACTGGATGGTGTGACTGCAACGATTCCGTTAGCGCTATTGAACCAGCTAAATCCAACGCAAACTGAATGGTTAGTGCCGGGCATGTTGCGCGAAAAGCTTACTTATTTGATTAAAGCTTTGCCGAAAACCTTTCGTCGCGTATGTGTGCCTGTGCCGGAGTTTGTGACGAATTTTTTAGATAAACATCAAGTGGGAGAAGTACCGATCAAGCAAGCGCTTGCCGCGTATATTCAGCTTGTGACTACACTCAAAATTGGTATTGATGATTGGGTGGAAGAAACGCCAGCGCATCTGCTGATGAATTTTAGCGTGGTGGATGATGCCGGGCGCGAATTGGCGATGGGGCGTAATTGGAATGCGCTGAAAAAACAATTGGGCTCTGCCGCGCAATTAACTTTTAGAAATACGCTGCCCGATATTGAAAAAACAGGTTTGAAGCAGTGGGATTTTGGCGATTTACCCGAGAAATTATCTTTTGAGCGCGATGGGTTAAAGGTGACGGGGTATCCGGCATTGGAAGATAACACCGATAGTGTTGCAGTTAAGTTGTTTGATACAGAATATGCGGCACATGTAAATCACCGTAAAGGTGTTTGCAGGCTGATGCGTTTTGAGTTAAAAGAACAGGTTAAACAGTTAGAAAAAAGCCTGCCAAATTTTAACCAATATGCCCTTACTTTAAGAAATATCATGTCGCCCGAAGAGTTGCGTGAAGATATGGTGACTGCGATTGCCGACCGCGCCTTTATGGGTGAGGATGATTTGCCACGAACCAATGCGGAGTTTATGACGCTGAAACAACGCGCCCGCACACGTCTGCCAGCGGTGACGCAAGCGATTGCAAGGCAAGTGCAGGCAATCGCGACCGAATATCAGTTGTTGATTGCACAGCAAAGTAAGATGCCCGCAACGGTTAATCGATTAAAACGCGATGTAGAGCAGCAAGTGGGTTTGCTGGTGTATAAAAATTGTTTGTCACTCACGCCTTGGGAGTATTTGCAGCATGTGCCGCGCTACTTAAAAGCGTTAAGGCTAAGGATTGAAAAACAACCCGCCAACCCTGACCGAGATGGCAAAAATGCCGCCAGCGTTGGGTTAACATGGCAAAAATGGCAAGATAAGGTGAGCAGTTTGCAGCAAGCGCACCGTGAAGTGCCGCAAAACTTACAGGATTTTCGTTGGTTAATAGAAGAATTACGTGTTTCTTTGTTTGCACAAGAACTCAAAACGCCTATGCCTATCTCAGTTAAACGGTTAGATAAAATCTGGGCAGACATGAGCTTATAGTTTTGATGTTAAATAGTGAACATAGTTTTGATGCATTTTTAGAAAAGCCGCGTGGTGACCAGGTTTTTCGCATTCAATTTAGCCGTAACACGCTAATTGCGGTCATCATTTCCTTGCTGATCCATGCGCTAATCGCATTTTTTGCCTTACCAAAATTTGAACCAGATAAAGCAGAATCACCCGCGCGTGAATTAGAAGTCAGCCTGGCACCGCCGACACCAGAAAGAAAGGTGGCTGAGCTAACCCCAGAAACACCGGCAGTGCCTCCTGAAGTTGTTCCAGAACCAATCGTGAAGCCTAAACCAAAGGTCATCACACAGCAAATCAATAAACCAGCTAAAAAACCAGCGTTTAAAGTGCCGGATGTCTTGGCAACCAATAAACCTGCGCCGGAAAAAATCCCACCAAATTTGAGCATACCAAAAGAGTCTACTCAAACAGAAACGCCACCAGAAGATGCGCCTCCGGTGGATATGATGGCGTATGTGAATCAACAGCGGGCAAAGCGCGCCGCGCAAGAGTCGGATGCTGCCCGTCAAAATGCGGAAGCAACGGCGCGTGAACGTGGGCCAAGTGCCGAGCAAATCCGCGATGAAAAAATCAAGCAGAATTTCCAGACAGGCGTGAATGGTATTTTTGAAATTACTAATTTAGAAGCACGTAACGCGAGCTTTACTTTTAACGGCTGGACAAATAATTTTAGCAGCGCCAGACGTGAGTTTTTTGAAGTGCAAGCGAACCCAGGTCAGGATGTACGTTTGCTAATGATTAAGAAAATGATTAGCTTAATACGACGGCATTATCAGGGTGATTTTAATTGGGAGTCGCACCGCATGAATCGCACCATCGTGATGTCAGCAAGGCCTGAAGATAACGCTGGCTTGGAAGAGTTTATGATGTTGGAATTTTTCGGGCAGAATTACAAAACGGCGTTTTAAACTTAAATATCCAGTTAACTACACTTTTTAATTTTACTTAAGACTTAGCTAAGGCTTGGCTAGGCACTGTTCTGCAAGCATCCTGCCGACAGACCACATTGCTTCGTTACCTTTTCCTCTCAAGCTGTATTTACCATTGCTGTACATAAAGCCAGAAGCTACTATCTGCGCTGGTAATGTAATTAATGTTCCGTCGGCTAGCGTGACGTTTGCTACGAAATCTTTTACTTTATCCTGGTGCGCGGTATTTCTGTCAGCGCGTTCCTTTGTAAAGTCTCTATCCGTGAACGTGACACTTAGACTGGTTCCGCGATCACATTGATAATCAACAGTCTTTACAGGTGCAGGTTTCGTCGCACAGGCGCCAACTGTAATTATTGCAAATAATACAACGAGGATATGCTTTTTCTTATCTTGCATCATGTGAGTTCTTTTCATTTTTAGCTGGTTTATACCTGCATCAATGTTTTTCTGATGGTTAATTCATCAATGCCTTTACCAATAATCACAATGCGTGAAATAGGCTCATCTTCATCCCAGCCTTCCAATAATGTGGGTGGATAGGGCGTAAAGTGCACTGCATGAATCGCCAGCGGTGCAGGTTGATCTTCGGCATGGATAATGCCTTTTAATCGTAGTAAATTTTTGCCATGTATTTGGCACAGATTCAGAATCACCGGTTTCAAATCGCGCCAATTCAGCGGTTTTGGCATAAACACGGTAAAACTCACGATTTCATCATCATGCGCTTTTTGCGGCAATGTGCCTTTTGGTGTGGCAGTTTTTAAGGGCGCGCGCAGCCAGCGTTGTGGTTCTGCTTGTTTGGTCGCAATATCAAATAAACCGACATCAATCACAAATTGTGGATCTAATTCACCATTTAACACGCGATGCTGAGTGGCGCCTAGATTAATGGTAATGAGTTTTTCTTTTAGCTCGTTTATTTGCTCTACTGTGGCTAAATCGGTTTTGGTGATTAATAGCACATCTGCTACCGCCACCTGTTTCAATGCTTCGATATTGTCAGTGATTTGCTGTAAGCCATATACCGCATCAATGGTCACGACAACGGCATCAAGCCTGTAAGTTGATTCAATCACTGGCTCATTCATCAGGTTGCCCAAAATAGGACCTGGGTCTGCCATACCAGTAGTTTCAATGATTAAACGTTTAAACTCCGGGATTGCTTGCAACGCACGCTTAAAAAATAAGTCGCGCATGGTATCCGCCAGTTCATTTTTAAGTGTGCAGCATAAACAGCCGCTACTTAATAAAACCGTATTGTCGTCAATATGTTCGTTTTCAATATTCTCAGCCAAATTGCTATTGGCGAATATTTGATCCAAACCTGCATCGCCTAGCTCGTTAATAATCACGGCGGTGTCTTTCATGGCCGGGTCGTGCAGTAATTTATTCAATAGCGTGGTTTTTCCACTGCCTAGAAAGCCGGTAAGCAGGGTGACAGGAATGCGTTTATCCATTTTATTTTTTTGCTGATAATTATTAAGTGATGAAAGGTTAATTTTAACCTAGATGTAAGTTAAGCAGTTTCTAAATATGACTCTGACTCATGTTGATGCCAGATAGGAAAAGGGTCGCTGAGCGCTTTCCAGCCTTGCATATATTCACCCATGTCGCCCAGTAACATTTCAGTTGGTGTCAGTAAGCAGCGGTCAAACTCTGTGATTAAAGCTGTTTTATCCATATTGATTCCGATTAATACTAACTCTTGCTGCCTATCGCCAAATGGTTCTTGCCAGCGATTTTTAATCTCTTCTAACTGATCAATATCTTGCGGCCAATATTCTTTAGGCGTAGCAGCCCACCAAAACCCAGCTAACTCGTTACGCGAAATAGCGCCAGCCTGCGACCAGCTAATGCAAAACTCTGGTCTGGAGGCGATCCAGAAGTTACCTTTTGAGCGAATCACACCTGGCCATTCCTGGCCGATATAATCATAGAATCGTTGTGGATGAAAAGGACATCTGGCCTTGTAGACAAAGCTACTGATGCCATACTCTTCACTTTCTGGCACATGTTCGCCACGCAGTTCTTTTAGCCAACCAGCGGCATCTTCGGCGGCTTCAAAGTTAAATAAACCTGTATTCATCACCGCATCCAGTGGCACTTTGCTAAATTGGCTGTGCACGATTTTTGCCCGGGGATTGAAAGTTTTTAAAATACCTTCCAGTTGACCTATTTCGTCCTGATTTAATAAATCGGTTTTGTTTAACACCAGCACATCGCAAAACTCAATTTGCTCAACCAGCAAATCGACAACTGTTCGTTGGTCTTCATCGCCCATGCTTTCTCCCCGTTGCGAGATGAAGTCGCGCGAACTGTAATCTTTAAGAAAGTTAAAACCATCTACTACCGTTACCATTGTGTCCAATTCCGCCACGTCAGATAAACTCAAGCCATCTTCGCCACGGAAAGTAAACGTTTCTGCTACAGGTAATGGTTCTGAAATGCCTGTCGATTCGATGAGCAAATAATCAAAGCGATTTTCTTTGGCTAAACGCGTGATTTCGATGAGTAAGTCTTCCCGTAAGGTGCAGCAAATACAGCCATTGCTCATTTCAACTAATTTTTCTTCACTGCGCGATAGCGCCGCGCCGCCATTGCGCACTAATTGTGCGTCGATATTGATTTCACTCATATCATTCACGATAACGGCAACGCGTTTGCCTTCACGATTATTTAAAATGTGATTAAGTAGCGTGGTTTTACCTGCGCCCAAAAAACCAGATAGAACGGTGACGGGGAGTTTTTTCATGCTAATTCCTTCAAGTTACTTGTTCATGTTTTTTTGATGCATTGATGGCTTTAGTCATGACAAATAGATTTAAAATTGCGATTGAATTTTATGCAACATTGTTGCGTTTGTTGGCATATTAACCACAATGTAGAGTTTATGCAACTAAGTTGCATTTTTATGGCGCAATTATTGTTTTGTTGAAAGGGGCTGGGAAATTAGCGTTTAAGGACTGGGTAGAGGATTTAGTATGAAAGTTAAGGCTGGCAGTTGGCGCAAATACCGCTAATGCTTAAGTGCACGTTGTTGGCGGTAAATCTCTCAGGCAGGCTTTGAGCGATGGCGTCATCCACTTTGTCCAGACAGTACACTTGCCCGCATTTTGTACATTCAAAATGCGCGTGCTGATGTTGGCTTGGCTGTGTATTGGTCTTGAATCGTCTGGTTTTATCTGGGCTAATTACGCTGTGCACAAAGCCTTGGGCACTTAACCAATCCAATACTCTGTAAATCGTCACACGGTCGATAGGTTCTACGATTCTCTTTTGGATTTCAGGATGCGACAGCGGTAAAGGCGCATTTAATAAAGTGTCTAATACCAATACCCGTGCGCTGGTCGGCGTTTGGGATTGTGCTTGTATCAATTCAAAGGCTTTGCTCATGGTTCGAATATACCGTATTTTTAATGGCAGCATCAACAGTAAATTTTTACAGAATTGAAGATGAATCGGGCATATGTACAGTGAAAGCAAGGCGTGATATTGGAATTAAACAAGCTTAATTGCTTAGAACACATTAAAATTATGCTTTAAAAATAATGACGCTTAAAAATACGTTATTTAATTCTGCGCTAGATAAATTTAATTGAAGAAAAAACAACCCCAATGAATGTGTTTTACGAAGAAGATGGCAGCTTTAAGGTGGCCTCTATCATGTCTGAGTCGCCTGCCGCGTTACAGGTGGAATCGCTTTCCGGCAAGCGTTCAAAAATTAAGACAAATAATGTATTAATGCAGTTTGAAGCACCGTTAACAGGTCTTATGGAAGCCGCGCTAAATGAAGCGGAAAGCCTGGACATTGATTTTTTGTGGGAGTGCTGCGGCGAGCCGGAGTTTGCTTTTGAAGATTTAGCCAGCGATTATTATGGCAAAAAGCCTAGCCCAATCGAAGCCGCCGCGACGGCGATTAAGCTGCACAGTGCGCCCATGTATTTTTACCGCAAAGGTAAAGGCCGCTACAAAGCAGCGCCGGCTGACACGCTGAAATTAGCGTTGGCAGCAGTAGAGCGCAAAAAACTGCAGGCTGAACAAGTGGCAGTTTGGGTGGCGCAGCTTAATAATAAGCAATTGCCAGAAGGCTTTGCAGCAAAAGCGGATGCCTTGATTTATAACCCAGATAAAAATAGTCTGGAATGGAAGGCGATTGACGAAGCTGCGCAAGTCTCTGGCAGACTAGCATTAAGCGTGATGGCCGATTGCGGCTTGATTCAAAGCGCGCACGACTATCATCTGGGTGCATTTTTGCGCGAGATGTTTCCTAGCAAAGATGGAAAATCAGGGGTGGATTTCCCTGCATATGAAATGCCTGACATCCCTGACGATTTGCCATTGGCAACAGTTGAATGCTTCAGTATTGATGACTCGACGACCACCGAAGTGGATGATGCGTTTAGCTTGGAAGCATTAAGTAACGGTAATACGCGCCTAGGCATTCATATTGCCGCGCCAAGTTTGGGTTTGCCTGTTGATTCCAGCTTAGATTCGATTGTGTTATCGCGATTATCAACGGTATATATTCCCGGTAATAAAATCACCATGTTGCCCGAAAATGTCGTTAAGCCATTCAGTTTAGACGCAGGTGAGATAAAACCCGCGCTTAGTTTGTATTTGGAAGTGACGTCTGACTTTGAGATAGTCGCGCATGAAACGCGACTGGAAAAAATAAAAGTTGCGGATAATTTGCGCCATGACACGATTGAGCCGTTCTTTAACGCACAGTCATTAGATGCGGACAATGGTCATATCTATTGGGCAAAGCTTAAGTTGCTGTTTAGCTTGGCTGAAAAGTTAGAAATTGCGCGCGGCAAGGCCGACCCGAATCGCGCACCACAGATTGATTACAGTTTTTATGTGCGTGATGGAAAAGTACAGATTGTGCCGCGCGAACGTGGCGCACCGATAGATAAATTGGTGGCGGAATTAATGATTTACGCCAACAGCCATTGGGGTGGGTTGTTGAAAGAGGCGGGCTTTGCCGGCATTTATCGCGCGCAAACGGGTGGTAAAGTATTTATGACCACCAGCGCGGAACCGCATCAGGGTTTAGGTGTGTCGCAATATGCATGGAATACATCGCCATTACGTCGTGCGGTAGATCTGGTTAATCAGCGACAATTAATTGCTATGCTGAATAACGAACCTGCGCCTTACAACGTGGCAGATGGAAAATTGAACGTCATTATGCGTAATTTTGACCAAACTTACAGCGCCTACAGTGACTTCCAAACCCGTATGGAACGTTACTGGTGTTTGCAGTATTTGATTCAAGAGCAATTGAGCGAAGTGACTGCCACCGTTTGGCGCGAAAATTTAGTCCGCATAGACGGCATGTTTTACATCACCAAAGTGCCCAGTTTGCCTGAGCTTGAAGTGGGCACAAAAGTCAGCCTGGATATTAAACATATCGATACTTTGCTAATGGAATTGAACTGTAAATTTAAAGCGATAATCCCGGTGGAAATTGCTGAGTCAGAGCCAGTTGCTGTAGTTGAAGAAAATACTGAAATATAAACACATTGAAATTGAATATAAGTAATTTATGCTGAGATTTAATCGCAAAATCCATAAAAGTGTCGCCGAAGATAGTGTTGTCGAGGTATCTGAAAGTAATGGCATACGTTCGTTGCATTTAGGCTCAGTGACAATCCAAAGCAGCATGAAAGTGAAAGACCCATTTGCGCTAGAGCTGACTTATACGCGCGGCATGATGGGATTCTTGCTGTTTTCCAATACGGTTAAAAGCGTGCTGACAATTGGCTTGGGCGGTGGTTCGGTGCCTAAATATGTTTATACACATTGCCCCAATATCAACCAAACCATTGTAGAGATTAATCCGCAAATTATCAGCATTGCGCGCACCCATTTTTGCGTGCCGGATGACGATGCCAGATTTAACGTGATTGAAGGCGATGGTATTGCCCACTTAAAGGCTAATCAAAACAGCGTAGATTGTTTGATGATTGACGCTTTTGACCGCTTTGGTATTCCGCCGGATTTTTGTAGTCAGGATTTTTTTGATGATTGCGCAGCCACTTTGTCGAACCAAGGCATATTTGTGATTAACTTGTGGGGTAGCGACAAGAACTTTGATATTTACTTGCAGCGTATTGAGCAAAGTTTTAATCATCACACTTTGATGCTGCCAACAGGCAAGCCTGGCAATATTGTCGTATTTGGCTTTAAGCGCGCTACGCAATTGAATGAGAAGAAACTAAGAGAGCGTGCTAAAGCGCTTCAAAACACACACAACATAGAGTTTTTAAGTTTTGTTGAAAAGCTGTGCGAACATAACCACAATTATCTCGCCAATTAAACCAAATAATTTAAACTCGCTAAATTGAACAAGAAATGACAATTAACCTATGATGAATCAATATTTTGCCACTTGCCCACGCGGTCTAGAGGCTTTGCTGGTAAACGAGCTGAAAAACAGCAACGCAAAAGACATCAAGCCGACCGATGGCGGCGTTGGTTTTGCAGGGGAATTAAGTGTTTGCTACCACGCGAATTTACATTCGCGCATTGCCACACGCATCCTGATGCAAGCTGGGCAGGGAAAATATGCCACTGAAGATGATTTATACCAAGCAGCCTATAAGCTGAATTGGCCTAATTGGTTTGATGTGAAGCATGATTTTATGGTGAAAGTCACTGGCGTGAAATGTCCGCTTAAAAGCCTGGAGTTTGCGACCTTGCGCATTAAAGATGCGATTTGCGATAAATTTAGGCAGGTGGTGAATTCACGGCCTTATATTGATACCAAAACGCCTGCTGTGCGTGTTCATGCCTATTTAACTGCGGATAGTTATGTTTATTATGTAGACACTTCTGGTGATGCTTTGTATCAGCGCGGCAATCGCAAAGCCAGCATTGAAGCGCCATTGCGTGAAAATTTAGCAGCAGGTATTTTGCAATTAAGTGGCTGGCAAGCCGGGCAACCTTTGTTGGATCCCATGTGTGGCAGCGGCACGTTTTTGCTGGAAGCAGCGATGATGGCGCTGAATATCGCACCGGGATTAAAGCGTGATTTTGGCTTTGAAAAGCTGAAAAACTTTGAAAGTGACACTTGGAAAAAAATTAAAAATACAGCACTTAAAAATGTGAAGCCAGTCACTTTTCAAAAACTGTATGGCTCAGATAGCGATTTGCGCGCTGTGCGTGTTGCCAAGCAAAACCTTACAGAAGCAGGCTTGGCAGAGGCCGTGCAGTTAACACAAACCAATATTACCGAAGTAGTGCCGCCTGCCGACAATGGCGTGCTGGTTGCCAATCCACCGTATGGCGTGCGCATTGGTGAAGATGAAGAGCTGGCTTTGCTTTACCCGAAAATGGGTGAAGCATTAAAGCGCAAATTTGCAGGTTGGAATACGTATTTTTTAACCAATGATTTACGACTACCAAAATTAATGCGTTTAACGCCAAGCAAACGTACGCCATTATTTAACGGGCCACTGGAATGTCGATTATTTGAAATTAAAATGGTTGCAGGCAGTAACAGAAAGTAGTTTAACGCTAAATAGTTAATTAAAAATCACCGCTAATTTAAGGTTAATTGAATGATGGATACGATACATCCCCTGGATTCATTACAACATTTACGACTTCGCATTAACCAGTTTGTGAATGAACGCGATTGGGCGCAGTTTCATACGCCTAAAAATTTAGCCATGGCAATGATTGTAGAAGCTGCCGAACTGGTTGAACATTTTCAATGGGATACGCCAACTGAAAGTCAGCAATTAACACCTGAAAAACGGGAAGAGGTGAGCCATGAATTGGCGGATACTTTTGTTTATCTATTAAGAATTGCAGAGGTGTTGAATATCGATTTGATTGAAGCTGCCAACAAAAAGATTGATTTGAATGCCTTGAAATATCCGGTGGAGAAGGCCAAAGGTAGCAATGCGAAATACACAGAATATCTTTAAGCTATTTAAATAAAATCTGAAACGACAATAAAAAAGCCAGCATATGCTGGCTTTTTTAAAATCTGAAACGATTTATTTTAATGCGGCTAAAGCGGCATCATAATTAGGTTCGTTTGCGATTTCTGGTACTAACTCAATGTATTTAATCACATTGTTTTCATCAATTACAATCACTGCACGCGCTGCTAAACCGGCTAATTTGCTGGTAAACAATA
>Ga0123398_1079519_pt1 | contig 38853 bp, 29 predicted proteins | sample T5LHNO3metaT_FD_89926 | JGI IMG/M metagenome (GOLD analysis project Ga0123398, IMG submission 89926) | Methane-oxidizing artificial microbial communities from Washington, USA to study methane cycling - T5-LHNO3 metaT (Metagenome... | ecosystem: Engineered > Modeled > Simulated communities...
AAAAAAGCCATGTCACCTAAAAGTCAGCATTCCCGTATTTTACTTGCAAAAAATGAAAGCGGCTCAATTGCCTTCTGTGAAGGTTGTGATGTGGTTGAGTTGGAAGTGGGTGCGATTAGTATGCGCGTCGATGCACAGTCTTTAGAGGCATTAAGTGGTTTGTTTAAAGATGCGGATATTCGTTTAAGCTATTACCGCTTAGAAAAAGCCAATTTTGAACAAAATCAAGCGGCTGATTTAAGTTTTCACTAGATCAAGCTATAACAAAACTATTGAGTTGATATTTCATGAGCAGCCAAACATCCACAGTTGTTAACTTACTTGCCGCACGGCATGCAAAGTTGCGTCAACAATATGAATCAGATATTGCTGACGAGCATTCAAAGCTCAATAGATTATATGCATTGCCTATTCAGGCATCGCAATTGAGTGATTCAGCATCTCCGCAAAAGCCACATTCATGGGCGGCTACAATATTTGTTGTACTAGCGCATGCGAGTGTTATTTATTTATTGATTACACAGTCGCTGCCTGAGAAAGTGCAAACGCCGCCAGCAAAACCCATGATGGTGAGCTTGATTGCGCCTCCTGCACCAGAGCCGGAATTAGTGCCGGTGATCGAGCCGCCAAAACCTGAAGTTAAGCCTGTTGTTAAACCTAAAAAAGTGGTTGAAAAAATCAAGCCCATTGAAACGCCCACCGAGCGCTTGATTGAAGCGGCGACAGAGCAGCCTGTAGTTGAAGAAGCGCCAGCCACACCTGTAGAGCCTGTGAAAGTCGCAGAAGCGCCTAAGGCGCCGCCAGTAGTAGAAAAGGTCGTGGAAGAAAAAATTGAGCCGCCACGTTTTGGTGTGTCTTATTTAAACAATCCCGCGCCAGATTACCCGCCAACTTCGCGCCGATTGGGTGAAGAAGGACGCGTATTAATGAAAGTATTGGTATCTGCGGATGGCTCAGCTGAAAATGTACAAATTGAGAAAAGCAGCGGTTCTGAACGTTTAGATAATGCTGCAGTTAACGCAGTTAAGCGCTGGAGATTTATCCCGGCGAAGAAAAATAACCAAGCATTAAGTGCTTATGTCATTGTGCCAGTGAAGTTCTCGCTAGATAGTTGAGAGGTCCGCTGAGTAAAGTGAGTTGATTGAAGTCGGTAAGTTTGAGTAGTAATTAGGTAATAGTTGATTATTAGCGTCCAGTTAACAGTTGGTCATGCATCTTTGATGGTTAGCCGATTCATATAATTAACGATAAAAATATGTTAAATAAAAGGAAGCAACATGCAACATGCAACAGAATTTGATAGCCTAGCCTTTATTCTGCAAGGTGGTTTTGTCTCTATTTCAGTGGCGGTCATTTTACTCATTATGTCAGTGGCAAGCTGGTATTTTATGATTGTAAAAACGGTTCAGGGTGCGCAGTTAAAAAACGCCATGAAGCGTTATATTGCAGAGTTTTGGGAGGCGCCTAACCTGCAAGCGGCGATAACCATGATTAAGATTGATTCGCCTGCACATCAATTGGCGACAAATGCGGTAGATGCTGCGCATCACCACCAAACCCATGTGGCGAAAAACACCGAAGAATCTTGTAGTTACGATGAGTTTATTGCGCGCAGTATGCGTCGCAGTGTGGCACAAACCACCACTCAGCTTGAGTCGGGTTTGTCTGTATTAGCGTCTGTGGGTAGTGTTTCGCCGTTTGTGGGATTGTTCGGTACGGTGTGGGGTATTTATCATGCGCTGGCAAGTATCAGCGCCAGCGGCCAAGCAACCTTGGATAAAGTGGCTGGGCCGGTAGGTGAGGCATTGATTATGACTGCAATTGGTCTGGCAGTGGCGATTCCTGCGGTATTGGCCTATAACGCGTTTGTTAAGCAAAACCGCATCATTACTGCTACTTTGGACGGTTTTGCACAGGACTTACATGTACTGTTAACCACAGGTGCACCTTTGGTTATTAAGCAGCAAAATGCAAAAAATCAGCATAATGTTCAGTCAATTCATACTCAAAATGCTAAGCCGGTAGGAGTGCCAGCATGATTGGCGGCAATGCATCTAACGGTGAAACGCATACCCAGCCGATGAGCGAAATCAACACCACGCCTTTGGTGGATGTGATGTTGGTTTTACTGGTGATCTTTATTATTACCGCGCCTTTATTGACGCATGCAGTGAAAATTGACTTGCCACAAGCAACCAGCCAAACGCTGCCGGAAGAACCGGAAGTGATTACCCTGGCGATTGATGGCTTAGGCAAAACTTACTGGAATGACGCGCCGCTAGTACAGGGTGAGTTAAAACAAAAGTTACTGCAAGCGGCTGATGTTAAGCCGCAGCCCGAATTGCAAATTCGCGCGGATAAGGAAACTAAATATCAAGTATTAGCAGAAGTGATGGCGGATGCTCAAAATGCCGGTATTACAAAGCTAGGATTTGTCAGTGAGCCAAAGTAGTAAAAATCATCATTTAGCCTGAATAATTTCAATGTACATTAAATCCATTAAAACTTGGGCTTGGGTGCACAAATGGTCTAGCCTTGTTTGCACACTGTTTATGCTATTGCTGTGCTTAACGGGCTTGCCATTAATTTTTAGTCACGAGATCAGCCATTTGCTTGGCAATGAAGTTGAGGCGCCTGATTTGCCGGCGACTACCAAGCTAGCCAGCATGGATTCGATTCTAAACAATGCCAAAGCACTGTATCCGGACCGAGTGGTGCAGTTTGTATTCCGAGATATTGATGAAGATAAAACCTGGACGGTCAGTTTAGGTAAAACAGCGACTTCTGAAGACGATACCAAATTTGTGATGCTGGATGCGCGCACGGCAAACGTGCTCGATGAGCCTAAGTTTAACGAAGGCTTTATGTATGTCATGTTTAAATTGCATGTTGATCTGTTTGCCGGTTTTCCAGGGATGCTGTTCTTGGGGTTCATGGGCGTATTACTCATTGTCGCCATTATTTCTGGTGTGGTGTTATATGCACCATTTATGCGTCGGCTAGCATTTGGTGAGATTCGCAAAGATCGTGCGCCAAAATTAAAGCGCTTGGACACGCACAATTTTTTAGGCGTAGTGACATTGGTTTGGGCATTGATTGTTGGGCTAACTGGTGTGATTAATGCGTGGTCTGACTTAGTGGTTAAGTATTGGCAGTTCGATCAAATGTCCAGCATGATTGCACCGTACAAAGGCCTGCCACCACCAACACATTACGCTTCATTACAAGCATCGGTGGACGCAGCACAAGCGCGTGAGCCTGATAAACGTTTAGGTTTTATTGCTTTCCCGGGCACTACATTTTCTAGCCCGCATCACTATGGCATGTTTATGCGCGGCGATAGTCCAATCACTTCGCGTTTGTTTAAGCCGGTGCTAATCGATGCAGAAACAGCCAAACTGACAGATAGTCGCGACTTGCCGTGGTATTTGGCTACATTACTTATATCCCAGCCTTTACATTTTGGTGATTACGGCGGGATGACGCTAAAAATTATCTGGCTGATTTTAGATGTGATTACTATCGTGGTGCTATGGACTGGCCTAATGCTGTGGTGGAAAAAACGTAAACAGCATGTTCCGGATATTGAGACCAAAATTAGACTGAATGAGGCTTATTAAAGCCGAGGTTTTAATCTATGGTTACACATTTATTTATGCAAACTAAAAACTTAAAGCAAATTTTTTTATGGCCCATCGTATTGGGTCTACTCTCTATCATTGGCTTGGTTGTCGCTCTATTAGAAGACGGCTTACTAGAGGATATTTCACTGATTGGTTTAGCTGTTCCGATTATCGTGATTGCATATTTTTACTATATTAAAAAATACCAGTGATTGTTTAGATATAAAAAAGGTTTATTGAGGAATGTAGCCAGCCAACGATTTGTTATCCAGTAGCCAGCCAATAATTTTAAAAACTAGGGTTACAGGGGTAGTTAAATGCAGGACTTTCAATGCCACAAGGTCGCTCGATATAAAATCATTGTTGCGGCCATTATCGCAGCAGCACCATATTTCGCTATGGCGGAAGATACATTGCCTGAAGTGACAGTAAAGGCTAATAACGTCGAATCTGAACAGCCATCAGAAAAAACAAATTCTTATACCGTTAAATCTACAGCTACAGCCACTAGACTTAACACCACTTTGCGTGAAACTCCGCAATCTATCTCAGTCATTACACGCCAGGAACTAGATGACTTCCGCATCCTATCCGTGAATGATGCCTTGTCTTACGCAACGGGGATTAAAGTTGAGCAATTTGAGACTGACCGTACCGAATACACGGCGCGTGGCCTTAACATTACCAGTTTCCAAATAGACGGGCTCAACTCTCCCATTAGCTTTAGTGGTACGAACTATGGCGATTTGGATGTAGCCGTGTTTGACCGCATTGAAGTGTTGCGCGGTGCCAATGGCTTGGTCGCGGGCACGGGTAATCCTTCTGCCACCATTAACTTTGTACGTAAACGCGCAACAAAAGACTTTCAAGCAAAAGTGGATGTATCTGCAGGTTCGTGGGATAACCGGCGCTTAGATGCAGATGTTTCATCGGCACTGAATGCGGATGGTAGCGTGCGTGGACGCTTAGTCGGTGCGTACCAAGATAGGAACTCTTACCTTGACCGCTACAGCACAGAAAGAAACGTGGTGTATGGTGTTATTGAAGCAGATTTAAGCGATAGCACCAGTGTGGCGATTGGTCATACCTATCAGAAAAATGATTCGAGCGGTAACAACTTTGGTAGTTTGCCATTGCTGTATACCGATGGTACCAAGCGTCATTACAAAGTGTCTGACTCCGTAGCGACGGACTGGGCTTACATGAAAGTGGACACCAATGTGAGTTTTGCCGAGCTGACCCATTATTTTAATAATGACTGGAAAGTGAAAGGGCAGTTAACGTACAAAGACACAGGGTCTGAAGGCCGCTATAACTATATCGACGGTTTCGAAGACCGTGCTACTGGCTTGGGTAGCTATACGAGCTACCCTTACATTTATAGCTTTGCGACCAAAGACCATGTTGCGGATATTTATGCCAATGGACCTTTTGAGCTGGGGGGGCGTAAGCACGAGCTAGTCGTTGGCGCTACCTGGAGTAAGTCGTATATGAAGGAGTTTTCCCGCATAGGCGACACACTAGGTAATATCTCTGTGGTGAGCTTTGATGACTTAGGCAATTTTCCGATGCCAAATTTTGGGCCTAAGAGTAAAGATTCCGATTACCAGAGTACCACTACCAATATTTACACAGCGGCTAAGCTTAACCCAACAGATGCTTTAAAAGTGACTGTGGGTGGTAGTTTGCTTAGTTACAAATTAGAAGGCGTTGCTTATGGCGCAGACCAAGCTGCGAAGGAAAACAATAAGTTCACGCCATACGTCGGCACTGTTTTAGATTTGAATGACACAATTTCCTTGTATGCGAGCTACGCAGGTATTTACAAGCCGCAAGTGGAAAAAGGCGTTAACCTTAAACCATTAGCCCCATTAAAAGGAAAAAACTATGAAGCGGGTATTAAGAGTGAGTGGTTCAATAAAAAATTAAATAGCTCATTTGCGCTGTTTAGAACCGAGCAAGAGAATCAAGCTCAGGCTGTCGGCGAAAATGGCACCATCACAACCTATGAAGGCATTCAGGCCACTACCAAAGGTTATGAGTTTGATGTGTCTGGTGAAGTAACGGATCACTTAAATATCAATGCGGGTTATACGCGTTTAATGAGCGTAAAAGGCGATCACGACCAAAATGTAAATCCATTTGTCCCAAGGCACCTGGTACATTTGACGACGGTTTACACTGTGCCGTCCATTGAAAACCTGAAAGTAGGTGCGAGCTTAAATTGGCAGAGTGATACGCACGTAGACATTCAGCTTGAAACATTGGCTGACCCAGTACGATATAAACAAGGCAGCTATGCAACACTTAACTTAATGGCTAATTACAAGATTGACGAGCATTGGAGTGCAGCGGTTAACTTGTATAACGTGACCGATGAAAAATATCTATCTACCATGCAGTATGCGTATGCTGGACAGGCCTTTTATGCACCGCCGTTTAGCGGCTTAGCTACGCTAACTTGGAAATATTAAGTTACATACTTCAGCTTTTATTTAGCCAGCCAACAATTATATAAACTTTCGATTACAGGGATAATTAAATGCAAGCTTACTCATGCGATAAAGTCGCACTTTATAAAATCACGGGTCGCAAAATAATTGTTGCTGCCATTATTGCTGTTATGCCACAGCTTTCAATGGCCGAAGAGTTATTGCCAGAAACCTCAGTAAAAGAGACCTCTGCTAAGGAAACAGGAGTTGAGCAGCTACCAGAAGTTAAGGTGAGTGCTGACCAAGAAAAAACTAATGGTGTAGTGAATGGTTATGTGGCTAAACGTGCTAAAACTGCGACTAAAACCGATACGCCGATTATTGAAACGCCCCAGTCCATTTCAGTGATTACTTCTGATCAAATGCGCGATCAAAATGTGCAGTCTATACAAGATGCGCTGCGTTACAGTGCAGGTGTGGTTGCGGATCAATATGGCCTTGATTCACGCTCAGATAATATTTCTATACGTGGCATGGATGGAACGCAATATTTAGACGGCTTACGTCAAATAAATACGTATTACCAAGATATTGCACGGCCAGACCCTTTCACTCTGGAGCGTATTGAGATATTGCGCGGCCCTTCATCTATGCTGTTTGGTTCAGGTGGCGTCGGTGGTGTGGTAAATTTGGGGACTAAACGCCCACAAGAAGCTGCCCAGAATGAAATTGGCGTGTCTATTGGCAATTATGATAGCAAGCGAATTCAGGCAGACTTTACTGGCCCTGTGGCAGATACGGATAATTTATTTTATCGTCTAGTGTTTGTTGGTCGTGATAACGGTACGCAGGTTGACCATACTGAAGATAAACGAGTCATCGTTGCGCCGTCGCTGACTTGGAAAAACGATAAGACTACTGTTACCTTGCTTGCGCAGATTCAACGCAATGAAGTTAATTCTACTAATCAGTTTTTACCAATTTCAGGCATTTTAACGCCTAATCCCAATGGCAAAATTAAACATGACACGTTTATTGGCGACCCTGATACAGACAAATATAATACGGATTCCACATCATTTAGTTGGTTAATAGACCATCAATTTAATGACACTTTTAGCGTACATCAAAATGCACGCTATAACAGCAGCAAAAATACCTACAATGTTTTATACGGTAATGTGTTCGCGGCGGACCCTTTTGTTCCAGGCACTAATCAGCGCGTGATTAATCGCTATGTTGATTTTTCTAAAATTGATACAAAAAAATTCAATATTGATAATAATTTACAAGCTAAATTTTCTACCGACCGTACCACGCATACAGCGTTGTTTGGTGTGGATTACTCACGATTTAAACAAGACAGGAAAGGCTTTGGTGATGCAGGCTTAGGTAACCCAATTGATGTATTTAACCCTGTTTATACACCAGTTGATTACTCGGGTGTGGCGAGCTATCAAAACCCTACAGCTTATCAATTTCAAACAGGCGTTTATTTACAGGATCAAATTAAGTTTGATCAACATTGGGTCGCCACATTGGGTTTGCGCCACGATAGAGCAAGCAGTAAAAGTGACGGATCGCCTGCAATAGTGGATAAAAAAACGACTGGTCGTTATGGCCTCACGTATTTATTCGATAACGGCTGGGCGCCTTATGTGAGTTATGCTGAATCATTCCAACCAGTGGCTGGTACCGATAGAAGTGGCAAGGTTTTTAAACCGCAAGAGGGCGAGCAATACGAGTTGGGTGTTAAATATATGCCAGAAGGTAGTAAAACCAAATTTACTGCCGCTATTTTTGATTTAACAGATAAAAATCGTTTAACGCCAGATCCTTCAGGTGGACCATTCGATTCTATACAAAAAGCTGAAGTACGCTCACGTGGCTTAGAGTTGGAAGCGGCTACCAGCTTTGATAATAGGTTAGATCTGATTGCCAGTTATAGCTATACCAACGCCAAATACAATAAAAGTAATGTGCTTACGGAAAAAGGAAATCAAATCGAAGCTGTGCCTAAGCATTTGGCGACCGTTTGGGCGATTAAACATTTTGCAATCGGTGACATAGACGGTTTTCGCGCTGGTTTAGGTGTGCGTTACATTGGTGAATCTTACGATTCCACTGCAACTTTTAAAACGCCAGATGTCACACTCTTCGATGCGATGCTAGGGTTTGATCGCGGCGCGTGGCGTTACGCTTTAAATGCCAGCAATCTGACTGATAAAGAATATGTTGCGACTTGTCTTTCGCGCGGCGACTGCTGGCTTGGGCCTAAGAGAGTAGCTACAGCAACAGCAACCTATAACTTTTAATCAAATATTTTTTAGTAACTGTTTTTAACCTAGCTAGCCATTGTTTTCAGTTGTATCTGGCTAGCCAAATTTTTTAACTAAAGGAAATAAGAATGACCACACAAAAACTATTTACGACTTCAGTTGTTTTATTTGCTGTTTCTGCGGGCGTTTTGCTTGCAACACCCAAGGCGCAAGCGGCGGCTGCTTGTGAAATCACTATTGAATCAACCGATTCAATGACATTTAGCACCAAAAGTATCGATGTGAGTAAAACTTGTAAAGAGTTCACTATTAACCTTAAACATGTGGGTAAATTACCTAAAACTGTAATGGGTCATAATTTGGTGATTAGTAAAGACAGCGACAAAGCCGCTGTGTTAGAAGATGGCAGCAAAGCTGGCTTGCCTAGCGATTATGTAAAAGCTGGTGATGCACGTGTGATTGCATCTACTAAAATCATTGGTGGTGGTGAAACAGCCAGCACTAAATTTGCTGTGAGCAAATTGAATGCTAAAGATACTTTCGATTTTTACTGTTCTTTCCCTGGCCACGCTTTTATGATGAAGGGCGTTGTTAAGTTGGTATAAGTTTTTAAAAGCTACACACAATAAAAAAACGCCTGCAAATTTAAAGTTTGCAGGCGTTTTTTTATGTGCATGTTTTAAGTACGTATATTCAGCACATATTCTCTAAGGCATATATTTACTGATAGCGCAGTGCTTCAATCGGATTAAGCATGGCGGCCATGCGCGCAGGATAGAAGCCGAAGAACACACCGATGCTGGCTGCGACACTAAAAGCAATCAACACAGACTCGCTAGAGATAATGATTTCAGCTTGTGTGAATATACCAACTAGCACCGCGCCACCCACACCAATGCCAATACCAATCAGGCAGCCGACGATTGAGATCATGATGGCTTCTAATAGAAACTGCAGCAGAATATCGCGTTGACGTGCGCCAATTGCCATACGAATACCAATTTCACGTGTGCGTTCTGTGACTGATACCAGCATGATGTTCATGATGCCAATACCACCCACCAACAAAGATACAGAAGCAATTGCACCTAGTAACAATGACATGGTGCGGGCGGTTTCTGCGGCTGAGTTAGCAATCGCTGTCAGGTTGCGCACAGAAAAGTCACTGTCGGCGCCTTCGCGTATATTGTGGCGTTGATTCAGCAAGCCATTCATAGACTCTTCAAGTATCGACATCACATTATCAGACTCAGCTTGTACCAGAATCTGCCGTACGCTTCCTGGTAGCTGATTGCCAAATAGCTTACGTTGCGCGGTCGTCAGCGGCACAATAATCGTATCGTCCTGGTCGCGACCATCTAATGTCTGACCTTTACTGTCCAGCATGCCCAGAATCACGAAAGGACTTTGGTTGATACGAATGGTTTTGCCCACTGGATCAATATCTTCGCCAAAGATATTTTGTGCGACTGTTTTGCCAATTAAGGCAACGCGGGTGGCAGAGCGAATATCGGAGTCTGAAAATGCATAACCAGCGGATAACCCCCAAGAGCGGATATCTAAGTAACTGGGTGTGGTGCCAATAATATCGGTGTTCCAGTTATTGCTGCCGTACACAATTTGCGATTTTCCCATCGTGACAGGCGCAACGCCCGCTACATCATCCAGTTCACCAATGGCATTGGCATCTTTTACATTGAGTGATGGCGCATTTCCCGTGGCGGATCTGGCGCCTGCTACTCTAGGCGGACCAGACAACACTACAAATAAATTACTACCCATGGCACTGATAGAGCGTTTTACCGAAGCTTCTGCGCCTTGCCCAATCGCCATCATTAATACCACCGCGCTCACGCCAATGACCATACCCAGCATGGTTAAAAAGGTACGTAATCGGTTTGCCCCCATGGCGTGCCAGGCCTCTCCCAACATTGCACTAAACATCAGATTACCTCGCTTGATTCGTTATTGGTTGATACATGGCCGTTTGTCAATGTATCTTGCACGATTTTCCCATCCAGAAATCGCACTTGGCGTTTGGCATGTTCGGCAATATCTGTTTCATGCGTGACTAACACAATCGTAATACCTTCTTTATTTAACTGGCTAAATAGCGCCATAATCTCTTCACTGGTCACGCTATCCAAGTTACCTGTTGGCTCATCCGCAAGAATCAGGCGTGGATTGTTAATCAATGCACGTGCAATGGCTACGCGTTGCTGTTGACCGCCAGAAATTTGATTGGGGCGTGAGTTAATGTGGTTACCTAAGCCAACTTTCTCTAACAGCACTTTGGCGCGTGCATGACGCTCCGCCTTATCGATGTGCGAATACACTAAAGGCAGCGCAACGTTATCTAACAAACTGGAACGCGATAACAGGTTGAAACCTTGAAATACAAAGCCGATGGTTTTGTTGCGTACGCCAGCAACATCATTTTCTTCCATGGTGGCGACTGCATGACCATCCAATATATATTTCCCTTTAGTTGGTTTATCTAAGCAGCCTAGAATATTCATAAAGGTGGATTTACCTGAACCAGAGGGACCCATAATGGCCACATAATCGCCATTATCAATGCGCAGATTCACATCTTTCAGCACAGGGAAGGGCCCAGCCGCTGTTTGATATTCTTTAAATAACCCGCTTACATCGATAACATTTTTTTTTGTGGCTTTATTATTCTGTATGTTCTGTTGGTTTTGCATGGCTAAGTCCAACTAGAACATTCTTGGCGCACGTTGAGCGCTGCCGCCAGCTTTAGGCTGATCATTTGCCAGCATATCGCCCACAATTACTTTGTCACCTGCATTTAAATCGCGTGCAGTAATGGCGGTAAATCGGCCATCTGTAATACCAACATGTATTCTTACCTCTGTTGGTTTACCGTCTTTTAATATGTAGATTTTGCCAGCAGTTAAATCTTCCGCTTTGTTGCCATTTTTACCGCCACCATTTCTACCGCCAGCACCTCTTTTTCTCTCACCATTTTTGCCAGCTTCTGGTTTTTTGTCACCACTTGTATTAGCTGTAGCACTAGCTTCTTCATCCACTTTTGGTTTGTAACGTAGTGCGGCATTCGGCACTAATAGTGATTGCTGTGCATTTGCTACAGCAATGTTCACATAAGCGGTCATACCTGGTAACAAAGTTAAATCGCTATTATCAACAGACACAACCACGTTGTAAGTAACCACATTAGATGTATTGGTTGAGTTTAAGCGTACTTGTTTAACGACACCCTCAAAATTGCGATTAGGGAATGCATCGACATTAAACTTAACTTTCTGACCATCTTTAATTTTGCCAATATCCGCTTCGGCAAAACTGGTATCAATCTGCATTTTCGACAAGTCTTGGGCAATCTGAATCAGAGTAGGGGTTTGAAAACTTGCCGCAACCGTTTGACCAACATCCACCACGCGATTCACGACAATGCCGGAAACCGGTGAGCGAATAATGGTGAAGTTTAAATTAGTTTGATCGCGTGTTAACAATCCGCGTGCGCTATCCAGCTGCGCTCTGGCAGATTTAAGCACTTGTACTGCGGTGTCTAGCTCTTGTTTTGAAACGAATTCTTGCGCATAGAGTTCACGAATACGTTTTTCATTGGCAACGGCTAAATCGACAGATGCCTGGTAATTGCGCACGCTACTTTGCGATTGCGTGATTGCCGCTGAAGATAGCGCACTATCTAATTCAAGCAACACCTGATCTTTTTTAACGGTATCGTTAAAATCCACATACAGCTTTCTGACAATCCCCGAAATTTGCGTACCCACGCTGATTAAACTGACAGGATTCAAGGTGCCGTTGGCAGAAACCGTCTGCTCAATATCGCCTCGTGTGACTTCATCTAATCGGTATAGATCTTCCGGTTTAGGTTGGTGTGTCTTTTCATAATAGTAATAAGCACCAGCAGCAATTGCCGCTAATATAATGATAACTAGGATTTTTTTAAGTAATTTCATATCGGTTATTTGTAACGATTAATTGGTAGATAGTGTGGAATTAGGTAAAGATTGAATCATGGCATTATCCAGTGCGCCCATGGCTTGCGCTAAAGTGGCGCGTGCGATGTTTGAATTGAGTGCTGCCTGAATTTTCTGTTGATTCGCAGAGGCCAGCGCACTTTGTGCGTTTAGCGTATCGATAATGTTGCCAACGCCTGCTTTATAGCGCCCTAAAGCCACGCGGTAAGATTGTTCTGCACTGGTCACTAATATTTCTGTCGCAGTCACCGACTCAAGTGCGGTGCGCAAACTTTGATAAGCCGACCACACATCTAATGAAATTTGCAGGCGTAAGCGATCGCGTTGTGCAGCGCGTAAATCAGCTGTTGCTTCTGCCGCGCGAATTCGATAGGTTGGGGCGTAACCAGCAAATAATGGAATCGATACGGTTAAACCTAAAGTTGAATTGTTGCTTGAGCTTAATTGAGAGCCGTCTTGCAGGTTATTCGACATGGAAACAGAAATCGTTGGTTTAGATGCCGCTTTGCTGGCATCAATATTTGCCTGGGCCGCTTTTACTTGCGCTTCGCTGGCGACTAAATCCGGGCGGCGTGTACTAGCCTGTTCAATCAATGTATTCACATCTTCCAAAATGTTTGCTGGCGGATTGCTCGTATTTGCAATCAATACCACTTTTTGATTCGCAGGCAAACCCATCACATTGACCAGATTTCCGTATGCGATTTGCAGATTACCTTCGCTGGTAATTCGCGTGAGTGTTAATTGCGCAAAAGCGGTTTGCGCTTGCAGCTTATCTGCAGGCGTTGAAACGCCTGCTTTATATCGCGCATCGGCCGCCTTAAAACTTTCCTCGCTGGCACGTTCTGCTTCACGTGCTGCATCCAGTGCCGCAATGTTGGCTTGTACCTGATAATAAGCCACAGTTGCGGTCAACAATACACTTTGTACCGTGCTGCTTTGGCTGGCGCTGGCCGAGAGCAATAGTTGGCGCGCATTTTCCAGGTTGGCATTTCGATTGCCAAAATCATATAGGAGATAACTGGCAACCAAGCTGTTGCTTAAATTCATCGTGGGATTGCTGCGCGAGCTGGATTCCGGATTTGATATACCCAAACTGGTCGAAATGTTATCGTTTAACGATGGCAGATAAGCCGATTTTGCAATACCTAACTGCGCTGCCTGTACGCGCGCGCTTGCCCAAACCTCGCTGGTTTGCGGGTTGTTACAAAGACTAGTATCGGCCACTTCTGCCAAAGTAATCGGTTTGCTTAAATCCACATTGCCGCAAGGCGCATTCGGTTCTCTGTAGCCATCTGGAATTTTGGGTAGGGTGTAAATCTGTGTTTTAAGCGGATCGTCATCTTTGTACCAAATAGAGTCTTGTGCAAAGGCCGGAATGCTAAGACTTGCCAATGCAATTATTAGTAAATGTTTGTTCATTCTATTTTTTAAACCATTCAATCTATTCATTAATCTTTTTTAATTAGTGTACGAATACAGTTAAAAGAAAGCTATTTTCCAAATATGGACCTATAAAATATGACTCAGTGAAAGATTGTACTGAAACACAAGGCGAATCATACATAAGGCTTGCAATTATAAATGAGAACAGTTATCATTCGCTGCTTAATTTACATAAATTTTGAAAACTTTACACCGATTTACAAGTGCCTGCAGAAAAGACATGTCAGGCGCTAAAAAATAGCAAAAAAATGGCCTATGTATTGAAAAACAGGGCATCAAAAAAGCTAGTATAAAAAATAGGTCATTTAAGATGGCTATATAAAGTATTCAATAAAAAGTAATCAATTAGAATTATTAACAAACCATGTCAAGCCAGCCAACGGATCATCCTCTAGCCAGCCAGATACAACTTTAAATAGAGGGAAGAACCATGAGTCATATCCGTAGTCGCAAACACAACCCCACTCGCATCGCTGCGATGGTTGCTGCCACTTTTTCAATCGCTGCCGGCGCACAATATGCAAATGCAGCAGATGAAGCGGCAGAGTTGCCAGAAGTTAGTGTTAAATCTCAAAAAGAAGTGCCTTTTAAAGCGGATGAATCTGCCAGCCAAAAGTTCACTAAGCCTTTGCTTGATACTACGCAAACTGTGCAAGTGATTAAGAAAGAGTTGTTGCGCGAACAAGGCGTTTATTCTTTGACTGACGCGCTACGCAACACTCCTGGTATTACTATCCAGTTGGGCGAAAACGGCAATACTTCAGCAGGTGATACTTTCTCAATGCGTGGCTTCAATGCTTCAAACCAATTGTTTGTCGATGGTATTCGTGATCTTGGTGCGGTTTCACGTGATGTGTTTAACTTAGAGCAAGTAGAAGTAATAAAAGGCCCAGCTGGCGCAGATATTGGCCGTGGTGCAGCAGGTGGTTACATTAACTTAATCAGTAAACTACCAAGCTTAGATGGCAAAAACTATGCAACCGTGGGCTATGGTACAGCGGATAAAAAACGTGCAACGCTTGATGTAAACCAAGCGGTTGGCGATACAACTGCCGTACGTTTAAATGCGTTGATTTCTGATGGTAATGTGGAAAAACGCGATGAAGTCGATAACCAAAACTTCTCACTCGCGCCTTCTATCGGTTTTGGTATCGGTACGGATACGCGTTTCTACCTATATTCACAACATGTTCGTCAAGACAATACACCTGATGGCGGTATTCCAACGATTGGTATGAAAGGCTTTTACAGAGCGCCTACCGTGTCTACTGGTGCGCCTGGACCAACAGCCGCGCAAATTTTAGAAGCGCAGCGTATTAATGCTGGTAGAAAAGTTGACCGTGAGAATTTCTACGGTAGCGATAATGATTATGAAAAAGTCGATGCGGATATGATTACCGCTAAATTTGAGCACGATTTAACGCCAAATATGACAATTCGTAATATTTCACGCTATGGTAAAACGAATGTTGACCGTGTTGTAACAGGTGTAAATGCAATATCTGCCCCAGCTGCTACAGGCGCAGACCCAGATACTTGGACTTTAAGTCGTTCACGTCAACGTATTGACCGTGATGACGAAATCCTAGTTAACCAAACTAGTCTCAATAGTATCTTTGATATCGGTGGATTTAAAAACTCATTTGTTGGTGGCCTTGAGTTTATGCATGAAAGCCAAAAAAGCAAAGGTTTTGGTACTAGCACGCAAACAGTTAACGGTGTAGCTTATACCGCAATCAGCAACCCGAATGCAAACCTCTACAATCCAAATGAAAATGATTTATTGGGTATACCTTATGCTATTCCTGGCACTACTACTGATGGAAAAACGACAACAGCGGCAATTTATGCGTTTGATACAGTTGATCTAACTGATCAATGGCAAGTGAATGCTGGTTTGCGTTATGAGCATTACAATACCAGAACTACAGCGGGTACGATTGTTACTGGTGGTGCTAATGGTAACCAGGCCTCATTTCCAGGATACGCAGTTGGTTCAATAGCGCCTTCAGGCGGTAGTGCTTCTGATAATTTATTAAGTTGGAAAACAGGTTTACTATTTAAGCCTGCAACAAATGGTAGTATTTACGCGTCTTATGCAACATCGTATACGCCACCAGGCAGCGCAAATTTTGCTTTAGTTTCTACTGCCAATAATCAGAACAACGGTGCGCTTGACCCACAAAAAACCGACAACGTTGAAGTTGGTACTAAATGGGATTTGTTAAATAACCAGTTAAATATTTCAGCCGCTGTTTTCCGCACAGAAAATGACAAGCAAACTTCATTGAATGACTTGTTGCAACCTGAGCAAATTGGCAAAACTCGTGTAACCGGTATTGAATTGCTTGCTGTTGGACAATTAACAGAACACTGGCAGTTATCAGCAGGCGTGACTAAATTGAATGCCAAGGCGATAGATCAGCAAAGTCAAAATAATGCCGGCGTTGTTTCTGTAACGAATGGTGTGCGTTGGACGCCTGATTACAGCGCGACACTTTGGACACAATATCAGTTCAATGGATTTACGATTGGTGGCGGTGCGCGTTATATGGGCGAACAGAAAAAGTTGGTTACAATTACTGATTCTGCAACCAATAACACCCCAGTTATCGATTCTTATGTTGTAGCTGATGCGATGGTGGCTTATGCAGTGAACAAGAACTTAAACTTGCGTCTCAATGTATATAACTTGTTCGATAAAGAATATGTTGAAACATTGAACAATGGTGGTTCACGTGTGCGTTTAGGTTTGCCACGTTCTGCAATGATGACAGCAGAGTTTATGTTTTAAATAAAGTAAGGTAAGCTTAAAGCCCGTCCGCAGATGCTGGCGGGCTTTTTTATTATATGTGAGTTTCAGTTTTCCAAACTTACTATGTGTTTTCAAATTACTAAGTGTTTCCAAATTAATTAACTGCAGGATATTTTATGCTTTTACATGTTCCCGAGGTGTTAACTAAGGCGCAAGTTGCAACACTTCGTCGCACACTTGACACTGGTTCGTGGGTGGATGGCGCAGCAACCGCAGGGCCGTTAGCGGCAGAGGCCAAACATAATCTGCAATTTTCAACCGAATCCTCGGATTATTCCGCACTTTCTCAATCCATTATTACTGCGTTAGAACGACATCCCTTATTTGTTTCTGCGGCATTGCCAAAACGTATTTTGCCGCCTATGTTTAATCGTTATGCTGGCGGACATACTTATGGCAATCATATTGATAATGCGGTTCAAACCGATAGACGTAATGGCGAACGGATATTGACTGATGTGTCTGTGACGGTATTCCTATCAGAACCAGAGGATTATGAAGGTGGCGAGCTGATCGTTGAGGATACCTATGGTAGCCATGAAGTGAAATTGCCAGCAGGCGATGCGATTGTTTATCCATCAACCAGTTTGCATCGAGTTGAGCCGGTGATATCGGGCGAACGCGTGGCCTCATTTCTATGGGTACAAAGTTTGGTGCGCGATGCCTGGCATCGCAATATGCTGTTTAATCTGGATATGACTTTGTTGAAACTAAGAGGCCAAATTGGCAATACAGAAGAAATTGTGGCGTTAACTGGCCATTATCATAATCTCTTAAGGCAATGGGGTTAAGCAATGGTGCAATTAATGCCAGCGACACCTTTGACTGCGATTCCAACAGATATCGTCTGCGCGGCAGATTATGAGCGGTATGCACGCAATCATATTAACGATGCAGCTTGGGCATATTTACAAGGTGGCGCGGCAGATGAATTAACCTTTGCTGCAAATTGTGACGCTTGGCGTAAATTGGAGTTATGGCCGCGAGCACTTGCTGATGTGCGCAACGGACACACACGCTGTACGCTTTTTGGTGACACGCTGGCGCATCCGATTATTCTGGCACCAGTTGCAACCCAGCGCGTTTTTCATGCAGAAGGTGAATTGGCCAGTGTGCTGGCGGCAGGTGTGATGGGCAGTGCAGCAGTGGTTTCGACACAGGCGTCAATCTCACTGGAAAATGTTGCCGAAAATGCGCAGGGCCCATTATGGTTTCAGCTTTATTGGCAGGGTAGCCGTGCAGCAACACTAACCTTAATAAAACGTGCGGAAGCAGCAGGGTATCGCGCCTTGGTTTTTACTGTCGATGCGCCGATATCTGGCGTACGTAATCGCGAACAGCGCGCTGGTTTTTCTGTGCCCGGGCAAGTAACTCAAGTAAATGTTCCACCAATTACATTGCCAATATTGCAGGAAGGAAAAAGCGCTGTATTTGATGGCTTTATGGCGATAGCGCCAGTTTGGGATGATATCAATTGGCTGGTTAACCATATCAGTCTGCCCATTTTATTTAAAGGCATTATGCATGCTGATGACGCAAGTCGAGCAGTGACAGCCGGTGCGGCAGGTATTGTTGTTTCTAATCATGGCGGACGGGTATTAGATAGCGTGCCAGCAACACTTTCAGCACTTTCTGGCGTTGTTGCAGCAGTAAATGGTGCAGTGCCGGTGCTAGTGGATGGCGGCATTCGGCGCGGTACGGATATCATTAAAGCGCGTGCGTTGGGCGCAACTGCGGTCATGATTGGCCGTCCTTACATTCATGCACTGGCAACCGCTGGTGCGTTGGGTGTTGCACATCTGATTCGTTTGTTACGCGAAGAGTTAGAAATCGCCATGGCTTTGACTGGATGCAAAACGCTGGATGATATTAATCAGAGTGTTTTACGTACAGATTCTGCTACAGAGATACTTTAAATTAGTACCCACAACTTAATTCTTTGAATCTAAAAAACCTTAACAACTTAAATACTTTAAGAAATTTATTCAGCATGACCAAAACGAAGGCACAAAAGAACGCGCAACGCGGCAATACAATCAGATTGCTTAGAAAGATACATGGCTGGTTAGGTTTGTGGGGCGCCATTCTTGGGCTACTTTTTGGTGTCAGTGGATTTTTATTGAACCATCGCGCTGTGATGAAGATTCCTGCTGTGCAAATGGAGGAAACCGAGATTCAGTTAGCGGTATCTACACCGTATCCAACAGACGTTAAAGCGTTTACAAGGTTTATTCAAACAAGCTTAAATATTGGTGCAGAGCCAGTTAAGCCAAAGCCCGGCAAAGGTGGAAAACCTGAGCGCGATGCGAAATTTATGGATAAAGATATTAAACAGCCACAGGCATTTAATATTGATTTTCAATTGCCGCAAGCGCGTATTGAAGCGGAATATATTGTCGGCAACCAATTTGCAACCGTAAAACGCCAAGATGCTAATTTATGGGGTTTTTTAACCCGCATGCACAAAGGAGTAGGAGCGAATACGGGTTGGATTTTATTGGTAGATTCAATTGCAGGTGCGATGTTGGTGCTTTCGATAACTGGCGTTTTATTGTGGACTAAAATGCGTCAATCACGTTTGATTCTGTCGGGTTTAATGGGTGTTTCAACTATCTTGGCGGTATGGTTTACGCTAATGATGATGTGACTATTTAAATACCGACAGAGATTAGGGTTCTTTAAAGTAATAAAACCACTGAAAGGTGGTTTTATTGTCTGTAGCTAGTATTTTTAGGCGGGCATATAAAAAAAACAATCAACCATCTGTAGTTTCAACCCTACAATAGGCAAGGCATCGGGAGTTTTTCCTAATGTTAAATGTGTAAGAGTCTATATTATTCAATGCAAATAAATAACTTCAAACAAGCTCCAGGGTTTATGAGTCTTCAGTTAAAACTAAATCTCATTATTACTAGTCTGCTCATATTCCTACTCGGTGTGAGCGCCTATTTTGTCATAGAGAACGCTAGGGAAGATGTGCGTGCAGAAGTCAACTCAACTGCCAATTTAGTCCTGCACTTGCTGGATGCTGAAATTGTGCATTACACCTCGGATTATGGCTGGCTGAACCGTTACTCTAGTGGTGAAACGTCGATATTTAGATTGGGGAAATTAGGTGATATCCGGCATTTAAGAATCGATTTTTATGATGCGAATGGTCGATTGCGCGAAACTAACGTTGATGCCCGTGGAACACATCTTAAAAAATTACCGCCGGCCTGGTTTATTAAGTCAATGGATCTATCCAGTATTGGCACGGAAGAGCGGCGTAAAAGTATTGTACTGAATGGTCGTTTTTTAGGCGATTTGGTTGTTACGCCAGACCCCAGCTATGAAATTATCGAGGTGTGGGAAGACACGGTTGGCCTGCTGGGGTTGGTGGGCGTGTTTTTTGTGTTGATGAATGTGCTGGCTTATATTGCGGTGCGTTACACTTTTAAACCCGTTAAGCAGATTTTAGAAGCGTTAACTCAAGTTGAACAGGGTCAGTTTAATAGCCGCTTGCCCAATTTTAAACAGATTGAATTGCAAGGCATTGGGCAGAAATTCAACGCGATGGCAGATACCTTGCAATTGAGTACGCAAAATAATCATCGGCTAACTCAACAAATTATCCGTTTGCAAGAAGATGAACGTAAAAACCTGGCGCAAGATATTCATGATGAGATTGGTCAATATTTAACCGCCATCCACGTAGATGCCAGTGCGATTTTAGGCGCAAAAAAAATGGCGACAGCAAAGGAAAGTGCCGGTGCAATTAGCAACATTACGCGTCAAATGATGACAACGATCCATGAGCTTTTACAGCGCTTGCGCCCGCGCGTATTGGATGAGTTGGGACTTGGCTTGGCATTGGCTGAACTGATTCATAGCTGGCGGCAACGTAATCGAAATATTGCGCTGATTCACAATATTAATAGCGATTTAGGGCAGGTGGATGAATCCGTTGCCATCACGGCTTATCGAGTCATGCAAGAGTGTTTAACCAATGTAAGCAAGCATGCTAAAGCGCAGCAGTTAACCATTAATGTGTCTCAAGATGACAGATATGTTCGCCTGGAAATTGAAGACGATGGACTAGGTTTTGATGCAACTAAAAACAGCAATGGCTACGGCCTGGCCGGCATGAAAGAACGTGTACAAGGCCTGTTTGGCAGTATGACAATTAATACATCCATCGGTGGCGGCACACAAATAACCGTGTTGTTGCCCAAACAGAATAACCAATTCAGTGAAGCGATCACACATGAACACGACTAAGATTATTTTGGCAGATGACCACGAAGTAGTACGGTCTGGTTTGCGTCGATTATTAGAGCTAAATAAAGGTCTGGAAGTGATTGCCGAAGCGGAATCTGGCGAGCAGGCCTATCAATTATATGGCGAGTTCCTGCCCGATATTGTGGTGATGGATCTTTCCATGCCGGGCATGGGCGGGCTAGAAGCGGCCAAGCGTATCTTGCAACGTTACACACAGGCCAAAATCATCATATTTTCGATGCATGAAGCCGTCTCATTTGCCTCGCAAGCGCTTAAGGCAGGCGTTCGTGGCTATGTGACTAAAACAGGTGTTGCTGATGACCTGTTAACGGCAATCACAGAAGTGGCACGTGGAAAAACGTTTTTAAGTGCAGAGATTGCACAAAAAGTAGCGCTGCAAACATTGATGGGTAATGATGATCCCTTGCATCAGCTTTCATCACGCGAGTTTGAAATATTCAGATTGCTAGCCGAAGGTCGAAAGGTGGAAGAAGTTGCAGAAATGCTCAAAATTAGCCAAAAAACTGTTGCGAATTATTACACCATGATTAAGCAAAAGTTAGGTGTTTCCAGCCCGATAGAAATGGTGCGACTAGCGATCAGACACGGTTTAATAGATGGCTAGTGCTGATTAAAGCTGAAGTTAAGTCCTATAGGCTAGCTAGAAAGTTAAGTTAAAAAAAAGCCACGCAATATTAAGTTGCGTGGCTTTTAAAGGGGTGTAACTTTTTGACGGCTACTAGTTAACTTTGGAGATAACTAAGTATTAATGTACGTTATTTGATGGCTTTAATCACAGGAAAGTAGGCTTGAAGATATCGGGATTTTATCCCGACACAATTGTCGGCCAATCAATATTCAATATTAAGTGGTTATTTGACCACAGATGCCAATTCGCAAGTCACCTTTGGAGTTTAATGGCTTGTGTGTCTTTAAAGCGTAATGCTCAAAATAAAGGTTTGGTTGGCTTATCACTCATATGGTTGTAAACAACCACATGGAACCAAAAAATTGATGCTATCAGCCAAATCAATCCAGCCAGTTGATACCTTTCCCGCTTGATTAATAAATTTATTTATTAAAATCAATAAGTTAAATTATTTATTGTTAATGGAATGAAATTTGCTATTTAAAAACATGGCAAATATTTCTATTTATTCTTTATTTAATTTAGCGTCAGTTGAATGCGCTGTAATTAAATTTAGAACCATTTAATTTGGCACAACTTATGTACGATTTAAATACATACAATGTAAATAACACAAATTTAGAGGTGACAGGTGCTAGTCTGCAGGTGGTTGGGCAGGCTGTGCATACCAATGTAGAGCTTAGTTGCTTAACAGTTGCTGATGTTTACATGCACCATTATCGCTGGCTGGTTAATTTTCTAAACAGAAAACTAAGCTGTTCGCACAGGGCGGCTGATCTTGCGCAAGATACCTTTGTACGGGTCATTGCCAAGCAAAATACGATAGCGATCAATACCTTAGTGATGGATGAAGCCAGATCGTTGCTGACCACTATTGCAAAAGGTTTGTTGATTGACCATTACAGGCATCAGGCGATTGAGAGTGCTTATTTAAATGCACTGGCGCAAATGACAGAGTCGCAAGTGCCATCACCTGAAGAAAATGCGCTAATTCTAGAAACCTTGCAGCAGATTAATCAAATGCTAGAAGGTTTGTCTGTGAAATCGCGTCGCATATTCTTGCTCTCCCAATTAGATGGGATGACTTATCCAGAGATCGCTAAACAGCTCAATATTTCGCTCAGCTGTGTGCAAAAACACATGACACAAACTTATGCTGCTTGTTATGCGGTGCGTTATCAAACTTAAAGTTTTAAGCGAGTTATTTCCTTCAGTATTGATTAAATAATCTACATATTCATCATGCAAAATCCATTTACACACTCTGCGGCCATCCATCCAAAAATTGTTCAGGAGGCAATTAATTGGATGGTGAAATTGCAATCAGGTATTGCGAGTAGCCAGGATTTAGAAGGGTGTAACGATTGGCGTGGAGAAAACCCACAACATGAAGCTGCGTGGCAGCAATTACAAAGTCTGACTTACAATCTTAAGGCCGTGCCATCCAACCTCGCGCATGCAACTTTAGAGCAGGATGGTTTGGTTAAATTGCGCGTAAATGTAGATAAAAAATTACAAGATAGACGAAGCGCACTGAAATCGATTGCAGTATTGGCTGGTGTTGGTACGTTTGCATTTAGTGGTTACCGCTTTGCGCCTTGGCAGCAAATGTTGGCAGACCATGCAACCGGAGTTGGCGAGCAACGCACGGTGATGCTGGCAGATGGCTCACGCATGATGCTTAACACCAATAGTGCGGTAAATATCTATTACGATAGAAATCAGCGGTTAATAGAGTTAGTAAAAGGTGAAGTACTGATTACGACGGCGCATGAATCTGCTGCGCTTTATCGACCATTGAGCGTGCAAACTGCACAAGGTAACGTGCGCGCAATGGGCACGCACTTTTTAGTGCGCCAGCAAGAAAATACAACTTTGGCTGCAGTATACGAAGGTGCTTTAGAAGTTCGACCAAAAAACGCCGCACTTGCTATTCACCTTAATGCAGGCCAACAGCTGATTTTTAGTGCGAATCAAACAGGAAAAGTGACACCAGCTGACCCGAATTTAAATGCTTGGTCAGATGGTGTGCTGATTGCCAATAATATGCGTTTGGCGGATTTTGTAGAGGAGCTTGATCGTTACTGGCAAGGGAAAATTACTTGTGACGAATCTGCAAAAAATATCACGATATCTGGCGTATTCCCATTAAAAGATACTGATAAAGTGATTGAGACGTTACAGCAAACATTGCCGATTGATGCGGTAACGCGCATGCGTTATTGGACAGTATTAGTTAAGCGTAGCTAGTTTTTTTAAATTAATTAATTTTTTTGAATATTCTTGCTTGAAAATTTTTATTAATCATTTAAGTTATTAAAAATTAATAACTTAAATATATTTATTAAAGTAAATAATTAATAAACACATAGCTTACTTTAGCTAATTATTAAGTATATTTCGTATTAATTTCCTAAAAATAAATATTTTTGTAACTGTTTTTACAGTTTTTTGCATCTCGTTCGGTATAGCAATTAGAAGCTAAATAATCTATCGAATTGCAAAGGTAAGAACATGGCAAAGTATAAAAAATTCGGCATTAAGGCCAAACCAACTACTTCTCATCAGCACCTGCTTTTAAATACGGGTTTACCGCAATTTTCTGCATTACCAAATTTCCGCAGAAAACGATTGCCGACATTGATTTTGGCGATGAGTTTAAGTTTTGTATCAGGTCTGTTTTATGCGCCGTACTCCAGCGCAGAAACAGCCTTTAGTGCCAATACCCGTAAAACCTATGATATTCCTGCCGGGCCATTAGATGATGCTTTAAACCGATTTGCAAGACAATCTGGCGTCTATTTATCATTTGCACCAGCGATTGCGCAAGGCAAGGAAACAAGAGGCTTAAAGGGTGAATATAACGTCAATGAAGGCTTTGCCATATTATTATCTGGCAGTGGTTTGCAAGCAGTAAGCGATCAGCGTGGCGGTTATTTTTTAGACAAATTGCCACCAGCCGTTAGAAATAGCAAAGATGTTGACCTAGAGCTAAAAGAAACCGTGGTAAAAGCCAGACGCTTTAAAGATGTTGGGCCGTTACCAGGACTTAATTTAACCAAAGAGCAGATTCCCGGCAATATTCAAAGCATCTCAGCCAAGGAAATTAAAGAAGCACATTCGTTAAGTCTGGCAGATTTACTTAACTCTAAATTGCAGTCCGTTAACGTCAATGATTATCAAGGCAACCCATTTCAAATGGATGTGACTTATCGTGGTTTTACCGCTTCTCCGCAATTAGGTACGCCACAAGGATTAAGTGTTTTCTTTGATGGTATCCGCGTTAACGAGCCATTTGGCGATGTAGTGAATTGGGACATGATTCCCATGAATGCGTTAGGCGGCTTTGATATATTTCCTGGTTCAAATCCTTTATTTGGTCTCAATACTTTAGGTGGCGCATTGTCGATGAAAACCAAAAGTGGTTTTACTGATGAAGGCATTTCTGCAGAGATTTTAAAAGGTTCTTATGGGCGTAAGCAGTTACAGGCATCTGGTGGTTGGAACAACGGCAGCATTGCAGCATTTGCTGCTGCTAATATTTTTCTGGAAGATGGCTGGCGCGACAATTCACCCAGTGAGGTTAATCAGGCATTTGGTAAGCTGGAGTGGCAGGGTGAACGCTTATCTTTAGGTCTTTCTACTTTAGCTGTTCTCAATAAATTAAAAGGTAATGGTACAGTGCCGCAAGAGTTATATCGACAGGATGCCAGTTCGGTATTTACGTCTCCCGATGAAACCAAAAACAAGCTATTGCAATTTCAAATATCTGCGGCATTCGATGTAAACGACACGTTTAATATTACTGGTCAGGTTTATAACCGCAACAGCAAACGTAACTCCACCACTGGCGATATTATTGACCAGGAAACGTTCAATAATAGTGACCGTAGCTATCACATGTATGGAACAAGGTTGCCTAATAGTGAGCCAGGGATTGTCTGTGCGTATGCTGATGCAGATAACGACGGTATTCCTAATTACTATGTTCTGAACGATGATGTGAGATGGGATTTTCTTACCGGTGTATTCATGGGCAACCCTGATTACAACTTGGTCAGTTATAACGCCGAATTACCTACTGAAGTTTCAGATGGTTTGAAGACGGTTTTTAAATCCGGTGTGTGGGATGTTTTTGTCAATGATATAGCCGAAGGCCCATCAACCAATCCGTTCTTTATAACGGCCGATCAGTTTATAGGTGCAAATGCTTTTGGCTGGGGCTTTCAGTTTGAGCAGGATGGTGTAACAAAATATGCATTTGCTGCACCCGCGTTAAATGCCGACACTTGCAGAACGGAACGGGAATGGAATCAAGGATCGATTCCAAGCCAGCCATATACGGATAGAGATGGTGCCAATGGCTATACCGATAATGGCATGGGCACAGGAACCGGAGTAATAGAAGGTACGCCAACCGCTGTTATTACCAACTCTAATATTCAGCAATCAGGCAAAGGTGCGGCGGTACAGTTTAACTTTAACTTTGACCAGCATAAATTAATGCTGGGGACATCCATCGATAAAGCGGACGCCAGTTATGTAGGTAAATCACGCTTAGCCTTGATGGATAATAAACGCAATGTATTTAGTGATCCAAGCCAGTTAGGTGAAGAGTTTTACGCTGCAGACCATGATTTAACGATTAATGATTTCGAGGGCACATCCACTACTAAAAGTGTTTATTTCAGCGAAACCTGGTCACCGATACAAACGCTTAATCTGTCTGCTTCTGCACGTTACAATACGACCAAAATTAATAATTTGCTGGCGCCTACAAAAGCAGAGCGCCGACTGGCAGATCTGTTCTATCAGAATCGCTATCCCTTTGCTGTGATATGTTCCGGTAACGATTTATCTAACTGCCCTTATAGTATTGATAGCCCAATTCCAGCCGATATTTACTGGGATCAATTGGTTCAGGAAAGCATCAGAAATGATCCTAGATTTGGTGCCAGCATCTTAGATAAGCCAGCCAGAGAAAAATTTTCCTATTACTCACTTAACCCATCTGTTGGCGCTACTTGGCAAGCTAAGCCTAATTTAAATCTCTATGCGAACTGGAATCAGGGCACGCGTGCACCATCCGTGATTGAGCTGGGTTGTGCGTATGACGACACCTTGATACAAAGCCCTTATTATGGCGGTTTGGCACCTCGCAGCCTGGTAGAAGGGCGTGGCTGTAAGCTCCCAAGCTCATTATCTGGCGACCCTTATTTACCGCAAGTACAAGCACAAACAGTGGAGGCTGGCGCACGCGGAAAATTTGGGGATTTCCTGGAGTGGAATGTCAGTGCTTATCGCACAGAAGTAAAAGATGACATTAACTTGGTCTCTGTTACCAGTGAATTGAGCTTTTTCCAGGATGTAGGTAACACACGTCGCCAAGGTATAGAGTTTGGTTTGGCGGGGGAGTATGGAAAATCGGATTTCAGAATCAACTATTCGCTGACCGAAGCGACTTATCAATCTTATTTCAAAACGGTCAGCCCTAATAATAGCTCGCGTGGTCTAGTGTTGGGTCCTGATTACAATATGATTCAGGTTAAGCCTGGCAACGTAATGCCTGGCGTGCCTTTCAATAATATCAACTTTAACTGGGGTTATAAATTTACCCCTAAATTCAAAGCTAATCTGAATGTTGTTGCGCACAGTGGCTCGTTCTTACGCGGCAATGAAAATAATGCACATACGCCTAGCCCAGGAAGAGTGGTTACTTTCCAGCAAGGGTATCAATTTAAAACACCTGATAATAATTACTCAGGTACTGCACCTGGTTACGCCGTGCTGAATATGAATGCCCGCTATGATTTAGGAAGAGGCTGGGCGACGACAGTGTTGGTTAATAACGTTTTGGATAAAAAATATTATACCGCTGGACGATTAGGCACTAACCCATTTGCGCCATCTAGGTATGGTGCAATCGGCGCAGGGGGATTTAATTACAACTCATCTGAATGGATACCATCTCAGTTCATTTCAGCCGGTGCCCCAAGAGGTGTTTGGGTGGCGCTAAGCTATGATTTTGACAGATCCAGAAAATCTGAGATTCCTTCAACTGGCATAACAATGACAGAGCCTGATCGTTCTGAATTGCCCAGTTCGCCTGCATTAACGAGTGAAGAGATTGCTTTAAACAAAGCGCTTAATAACGTAAAAGCATTGCCAATACTAAAACGCGGTAATGCTAATGCGGCTACGCAGGTCGCAGAACAAGAAGTTGCTGTTGCTGTTGAGGTTTGGCGTCAATCATTAGCTAAAAACGATGCAGAAGCCTATGTTAAAAATTATGCCTCTAGTTTTACGCCGACCAGTACTTCAACAGTAAAAGTTAACGGTGAAAATGGGCGCGAAATTTGGATAGAGCAACAAAAAATGCAATTTGTCAGCAATGCAGTTTCATCTGTCGCCGTTAACGATATCGTTGTTGCGTCACAAGGCAAAAAAATGGTGGCTGTATTTAACCAGGCGTTAGTACGCGGTCAACAGCAAGAGCTTGTTCGCAAAGTGCTGACATTTGAGCAGCAGGAAGGTAATTGGAAAATCATTCGCGAGCATAGTTTGCCAGTTGGCAACAAAGTGGCTAATCCGATTGTTCCCGTTAAAAACTCTGTATCGAATGTTTCGCAGATTAATTCAATTAAGCAAAAAAATAGCAAATTAAGTAAGCCATTAAAAGTAAGCAGCGCAAGCTATGCGGAGGTTAAATAATGAATCAATATCACACTTATAAAAAAAGCTTACTGGTAACAAATGTATTGTTAGCATTGGCCGCAATGTTAACGCCTAATTTTGCACAAGCCGCCTGTATCGATAATGGCGATGGCACATTTACCTGTAGCGGAGACTCTGAAAACAATAATGCGTTGTTAGAAGGAGCAATCACCTTGGATAATGCCAGCGGCCCTGTAACGCTCACAAACCGTACTACAGATGGCAATACATTGACAGGACCAGGGTTCACCGACATTTATGGAACATTCTTTCCTGATATTGGTGCAATATTAAGAAATACAGGCTCAACGGTAGAGCAAGTCAGTACTTTAGCTTCAAATGGTGGTTCAGCCATCGTCATTAATAATCTAGGCGGTAAGATTATGATGGATGGGTCAGCTAGGGCATTTGATCCTAGTGCTTGGACAAATGATGTAAATGGCTTGCTGTACAACAATGGCATATTGGCGGGTTATGCTTCTGCTATTCACGCTGATGCTTCTACCACTTCATTAACCGTCAATAACACCAGTATTGATGATGGAGTTTTTTATCCGGATCTTCAGTCTGTTGGTTTTCCTGCTTCTATCGGAGCCAGCGGGCAAAATTCAGCAGCGATATTTACCAACGCTGCTTCTTTAACTGTTAACAATAATGCTGTAATGGATAGTGTCGTCAGTTTCGCTGGCGCAAATTATACCGCGCCAGTATTATTAGATGGATCGCAGTATGCAACGAATGTCACTGCAGGAAACACGGTGATTAATGGTAGTCCACTTAGCTATATGGGTAACGTTTACGTCGTGGATAAAAATCCGCTATTAACCAGTGCACAAGCAGCTAATCCGTCATTGGTTCTGGCATATGGCCCCGAAGATGTTGGCCCTAGAAATAGCATTATCAATCTGGATCAAAGCACGATCGGTAATCTTTACTTGGGTTCAGGCGCGCACGTTGTGAATAATGCAGAAGGCAGAATCGGCAATATTTTTGTAGATCAAAGTGACTCGGAAGTGGTAAGCGTAGTAGGTGGTGTTGCTAACCCATTATACAAAGTGCATGGTGACCGCACGTTTACACTGAATTCAAGTTCCCTTAATAGTAGCCAGCCCAATATTGGTGATATTACGATTAACGATGTTGCGGGTTCTGTGAATACCATCAATTTAACGATGGCTGTGAACACCTATATTTATAATACCTTTACCGCACAAGGTCTAGGCCATAACACGCTTAATATTAATTGTTTTGATCAATACCAAAATGCGTTCAGTGCCCAAAGCCCTTGTAATTGGCAGTTAAGCAATGTGACTGGTTTTACGGATTTTAATTTAAGCGGAGTGGGTTTTGTTTTATATGGCAATTACAACGTCACGGGTGATATTAATTTAACTGCCAAGAATTTTGACTTTGATTCCAGATCCAGCATGACAGCGAATAATGTGATTATTGGCGCTAATTCTAGCCTTAATGCACCGGGCGGTGTCACAGCATTTAATAAAACCATGGGTAGCATTACAGGTAACCTCATTAATAATGGCACCATCAATGTTGGCGATGCTACGTTGAATGTAAGTGGCGATGTGATGATGAATGCTGGTTCCAAATACATCGTTGACATTGGCCGTACTCAAGTCGGTCAGATTAATGCACTTGGTAATACTACTTTTTCAAGTGGCAGTATTTTAACGCCAACCATTAATCCAAATGCATTCGCAAAAGATGGCGATAGTCATTTGGTAGCCACTAACGCAATAGGTATACCTACAGTACAAAACGGGGATGGTTTTGTGCAATGGATCGCAAACGATGTTTCTGGAGATTTGTTTCTTACAGCTGATCTTACTGTGCCTGATGTGTTGCTATCTCGGGTAACGCCCGCAGCAGTAAACGCAGTCGATGCATTTTTCTCATATAAGGGTAATGATCGATTAGCACTTGAGTTACAAGCAGAATTACAGCAGTTTAAAGGCGTAGATGTGATTCGTGCTTCTGAAAGGTTGCGCCCGGAAGTCAATGATGGCGCTATCCGCATGGTGCTGGGCAATACCGATAAGATATTTAATATCATCAACAGTCGCTTGGTGAGTAGTTATTTACCAGCCAGCAATTATGCTTCGTTTGCTGAGCCAGTGATGACAGCTGCAACTGAAAGCGGCACATTGTCAGATGCTTCAAATACTACATCAAACCCCAGTTCTAAAGCGATATGGGTACAGGGGTTTGGTGATCGTGGCACTCAGGAGACTTTACAGGGAGCCGATGGGTATAGCTTATCATCGGCTGGTGTAGTGATGGGGGCGGACCGTGAGTTAGATGACTATGAGGACTTGCGCTTGGGCTTTGCCGCTGGTTATGCGCGTGGCAATCTTACCAATGCCGGCAGCACGGTAAATAACCGTTTAGATACCAATAGTTTTTTTGCTGCGGCTTATGGAACCAAGAATTACGACAACTGGTATTTAAATGCAGCTCTGGGTATTGGGCGCAATACTTATGACTCACGTCGCCAATTAGTGCAAAACACGGCGACAGGACAACATGATAGCTGGCAACTATCTAGCCGTCTGGATGCCGGATGGCCAATTCTGGTAGACGATAACTTAACGTTCGTACCAATGGCATCTTTAGATTATACCCATCTTAAAGAAAGCAGCTATCGCGAGAATGGTAAGGTTTCAAAAATCGTTCTGGATTACAGCAGAACAGATATTCCACCGCAACCCGTATTGGTAAATGGTTTACCACAATTTTCTCTGGAAAGCTCGCCTATCAACTTGGCTGTACAAAGCCGTAGTTTTGATTCTATACGCGCAGGCTTGGGCGGAAAGGTTATTTACAGCCTGCAAGAAGACACTTGGGGTGCAGAATTGGAATTGCACGGTATGTATCGCCATGAATTTGGCGATATAGCACAAGATAGTACAGCGCGTTTTGTATTCGGTGGGAGTAGCTTTAGCAGCCCAGGTATCAAGCCGATTAGAGATGATCTAATCGTGGGCGGTAGCATACGTTTAACCAGTGATGATGAGAATGATCAAATTACATTGCTTACAAGCTATGACGCTAATTTCCGTGAGAAATATTTTGGGCAAATCGTGTCTTTAAATCTGCGCTATGATTTTGATCAGGCACCGCGATATATAAAAAGCGCAAATGCAAGACTAGCGGCAGCAAAAGCGAAACAAGTTCCTACGCAATTGGTTGGAGCAAGTGAAAAAGATATTGCGGAAATACAGGCGGCTATTCAGGCTGATCCTGCCGATGATGGAGTAAGTATTGTAGATGCTGAGAAACAGGTCGCGATTGATAAAACGATTAAAACCTGGGCAACGGCACTGAGCAATAAAAGCTTGGATGTTTACTTTAATAGCTACGCCGCTAATTTTGTTACGCCGGATGGCAGTACTAGACAGCAGTGGGAACGCAAACGTAAAACTGAAATCAGCAAAGATGATCATTCTGCTATCAAGATTTCTTACCTGACTATTAAGCCCAGTGGTGATCATGCTGTCGCTGTTTTTACACAAACACTGGCCGCTGGAGAAGAGCAGGAATCACTACAAAAAGTGGTGGATTTAGAAAACAGAAATGGCCGTTGGTTAATTGTGCGTGAAGACAGTATTGTTTTGTCAGACTAAAGTAGTGAAAACTTAATGCCTGAAATGACACAGAAAAATGATGCTTTTCCACAATCCTTACCACTTGCCAATATCGTGCAAGAGGTGGAACGCAATGGATTTTGCTCAGCATATTGTCATGATATAGTCGGTGATGAGCTTGATTTCGCGGCACAGGCAGTGATGATTAAAGTGCTGGCAAACAACGCTCGGTTACAGGTGAGTTTTAATGAGGCACGTAAGCTATGTGTTTTTGAGGCACTTGCTGCCTAAGAAATTTAGGCCTCAGTCATTTTTTAATGCAAAGATATTAGACTGGGGTTCGAATCCCCGTGGGGACGCCACAATGTTAAGCGGTATACTAAATATCAAAATTTGATGTTTTATTATCTAATATTTTTGGTTAAGTATTTTTATTAATCACATGATTTAATTGACTTATTTATATTAATTTCCACTGTAATTGCTGTGCCTTGTGACGGGATGCTGAGTATGTTCATCGTCCCAGTCAATGATTCAACACGTTCAGCTATCCCCAATAAGCCGTAGCATGTTTGTAATTGTTTATCAGCGATTTTTTGATGAATATCAAACCCAATGCCGTTATCCTGTACCGTGATATTCAAATAAGTATCAGACTTATTGATCACAACATGCACCAGGCTAGCTTGGGCGTGTTTTGCAATATTGGTGAGCGCTTCTTGCACAATTCTAAAAATGGCAATGCTGGTGCACTCTGGTAAACAGTCAATATCGCCAACTATTTCCAGCTGATACTCTATCGCTTTTGGCTTTCTTTCGCTTATTTTCCAAGTGTCTATCATGTGCTCAATGGCTGCTGATAATCCCAACTTATCTAAAGCCACGGGTCGCAGGCTGTGCATCATGCGTCTGGTCATATCATAGGCATGATCTGCGCTATCGCTGATACGTTTTGCCGCGAAAAGCGCCGCGTCGTTGCTAACATCATTTATCAGTATGTTGGCATGCGCTTTAATCGCGTTTAAATGCTGCCCCAAATCATCATGCAAATGCTGCGCAATGGCTTTGCGCTCTTCCTCTTGCACTTGCAGTAATCGTTGCAGCAAGGTGTGGTTGTGCAAAATCAATTGACGAGATTCGTTGATGCGCCGTTTAGCGAACCATATCAGAGCCAGTAAAAAAGCGAGCAATGCGAATATGAGTTCATCAATATCGCTGGTTTTTTCATACTGCTGCGCCCATTCGTAAAAACGGTCAGATACGTTGAATATACTTGATAGGGCGTAGGCTACTACAAAGGTGAGTAGGACGCTGATTAATTCAATCAAGATCAGTTGTCGATGTCGTTTGTGATCGACAAAATGCGGAGTAACTTTCACAGCGTATTTATCATTGAATATTTGGCTTAATAAGCAAACGTACAACATGCTTGATAAGGTCGCTACAAACAATCGTAAAATTCCCAATATACTATGGGAAAAAATCCTATGATAGTTTGTGTGCGATTTGTATCGGTATCTCGCTACTATAATCCATGCAGTATTCTTAACACTCAACTCTGCATCGACCTTTGCCGCAGAAAAGCTCTAAAAAGATGAAAAACTATAGATGCAACACAATCGCCGTCATTCGCACAAATTTAGTATGCTCAATATAAAACCAGTGGTGTTGGTGGGCATATGTCTTTGCTGGAGTTTTCTGGCAAATGCCGCGCCTTTCGCTTATGTGACGAATCAGGGTAACAATACTGTTTCGGTTGTGAATCTGGCCAGTAATACAGTGATAAGCAACGTTAAAGTTGGTATTGCACCTGTTGGTGTGGCGGTAGATACAAAGCAGAATCGCGTGTATATCACCAACGTGGAAAGCCGTTCGGTTTCTGTGTTGGATATGTTAACCAACCAAGTCATACATGAGATTAAGCTGACCATTGCGCCTGTTGGTGTGACAGTTAGTAAAAGTGGCGATCAACTGTTTGTTGCCGATTGGTTTAATGACCAAGTGTTGGTGATTGATGCTAAAAACTATTTACAGACCCATGCAATCGCAATGGGTAAATTGCCAGCTGGCATGGTGTTAAACCGCGAAGGCACTAGTTTATATGTGGCTAATCGCGATAGTAATGATGTGGGCGTGATTGATACCAAAACCATGCAAATCACTCATAAAATTGCGGTTGGTAAACATCCGTTTGGCATGGCGCTATCAGGCGATGGCAAGCTGCTTTATGTGGTGAATGTTGAAAGTAATACGGTGTCGGTAATCGATGTGCATCGCGATGCGGTGATTGCCACCATTCCAGTTGGTAATCACCCTTACTGCGCGACTAGTAACACGGATGGCAGCCGTATTTATGTCACCAATACGCAAGCAGATACCGTATCGGTTATCGACACCGAAACGCAAAAAGTGATTGCCACTATTAAAGTGGGGGGTACGCCGGAAGGTATCAGTTATGATTCGCAACATAACCGTATTTACGTGGCTAGTTGGATGGACGATACGCTGACGGTGATTGATGCCGAAACCAATCAAGTGATACAGAGTATTGCCACTGGCGCGCAAAGCCGTGCATTTGGACAGTTTATCGCATCACCGTCTATTCAGTAGGCGGCGTTTTCTTAACTGCTTTAATCTATTCATTTGATTCATATATTCCCGATAGATGCAGGAAAAAATCCCGTTTGTATTCATGATTAATTGCGTACCCAATCCTTAGCAACAAAGCTACTGTGTACATTGTTTTCTCGATTGTATTATTAGGAGTTTTATCATCATGCAAGTGTCTCGCACAGTTTTACTTTCAGCTTTACTTACTACCCTGTCTTTAAGTGGTTATGCACTCGCAGAACCTTTCGCCTATGTGCCCAATGAAAAAGATGGCAAAGTATCGGTGATTGATACGGCTACAGATAAAGTGGTGGATACGCTGCCTAAAAAAGGTAAGTTTGGCAAGCAAATACAAGCGGTGGCATTAAACCCTGAAGGCACAAAACTGTATGTGGTGGTGCGTGATAAAAATGCAGTGGCCATTGTGGATGTAAAAGAAGGCAAGCAAATCGGTTTGGTGAAAGTAGGGGACGAGCCAGAAGGCATTGATATTGCACCAGATGGCAAAACACTCGCAGCTTGTTTAGAAGAAGAAAATGCGGTTTCATTTGTAGATTTAGCGACGGAAAAGCTGATACACACCGCAAAAACACAAGGTCGCAATCCTGAGCATTGCGTATATTCACCAGAAGGAAAATGGCTGTTGGCAAGTAACGAAGAAAGTGGCGATGTAGATGTGATTGATGTGACGACACATACATCGGTGCATTTGATTAAAGCCACTAAGCATCCGCGTGGCATTGGCTTTTCACCAGATGGCAAGCTGGTATATATTGCCAATGAGGCGGCTAATCTGGTTGAGGTGGTATCGGTAGGTGATTGGAAAGTGCTGCATCGCATCAATGTGGGATTGCGTTCAAATGGTGTGAAAGTCTCGCATGACGGCAGCCGTGTTTATGTGAGCAATGGCGGTGACCACAATATTAGCGTGATTGACGCTGCTAATAATAAAGTGATTACGACGATTCCTGTTGGTCAACGTCCTTGGAATATGGCGCTAACGCCTGATGGCAAAAAGCTCTATGTTGCGAACGGTCGCAGCAATAGCGTAACTGTCATTGATACGGAAAAGAATGCTGTATTAAGTGAAATCCCAGTGGGTCAATTTCCGTGGGGCGTGGTGATTCATTAGTGTATAAACAGTTAAGATAAGACATTAATAACGTTATAAGAAGTGCAAGCCGTATGCTGGCTTGCGCTTTTTCTTCTAAATCTACATTTAAGAAACTAAAGCGCTGTTTGCTGGCGTTTATACTCCTTACGTTTCATTGCCATATATTCTGCTTGTTCCACCTCATGCAATTGGCGCGGATAATTTTCATTACTGGTATACCAAAGCTGAAAGCGCTTTTCTGGCATGCTGTCGGATGCTATATTTAGCGTCGCAAGGTAAGCATCAATTGCCAGATAATAGCGCATCGTATTGCGCTCAACCACGCCCCGTACGCCTTGGATATAATCAGGCGGATTGCTATCTACTTGTTTGTTGGTGCGCGTGAATCCAACTTTATCCCTGCCGATGGTCGCTAAATAGGTTTTCATGGCAACTCGGCCCGTTAAACCAAATGAATATGTGTAAGTAAAATGCAAAAAGGTTTGTCCATTTTTAAGCGGAATCGATTCAATCCAAATGCGGTAATTAGATGTGCCTAACGGCCCTTTTTCTGCATTCAGTTGAATAGCAAAGTAATCGGCAGAACTGACTATTTCGCGATAATTAAACTCCACGCGAGAAGTGTCTTCTAGCGACTGATCGTACTTTTTACCAAGGTTAACATTCAACACTGCACCATTTTTATTGCTGCTTGCTTGGCAGTATTTAATATTAATATGCAATATCAATACATCGCACCAATGCGCAGGGTTATTGAGCGCAGTATTCACTTTTGCAAAAGGGTGGTTAACAACAGCGTAAATCTCGCCTTTTAAATTATCGGATGACTCCTCAGAGTTAAGATAAAGCGGGCGATTAAATTGGTTACTATTCAATTGCTTAGTTAATTCTGTGTGCTTTTCACTTAAAGTCTCAGCGTTGTATTTAAGGGTTGTAGATTCTGCGGAAAATGCTTGAGTACAACTGAATAAAACACTAGAAATGCATAAAATTACTCTAAATATACGTGTTTTTAATAACATTGTTTTGGGTTAAGTTTCCTTAAGATTGATATTAAGCTAGAGGATCAGACTATAAAAACCTTGCCCACAAACGAGCGGCTTGTTCTTTTAACCGCGTAGTAACAGAGCGGGAGCGCCAGTCTTTTAATGTGATTTGTTTAGATTCGGCTAAATCTTTTTCAAACACTTGCTGCATTTTTCCGCCAAAATCTTGCCCCAGCATCACAGCATTAATTTCTTGATTATGCACAAAACTGCGCCAATCCAAATTGGTAGAACCAATAGTTGACCAAACACCGTCAATTAGCGCAGTTTTGGCATGCAGTAACGCGCCTTGTCTTTCGTATATTTTTACGCCTGCATTCAGCAACTCATCGTAAAACGAGCGTGAAGCATGAAACACCATATTTGAGTCGGTTTTTTCTGGCAGTAATAAGCGTACATCCACGCCGCGTGCAACAGCTTCTTTTAACGCGGCCAACAATTGCGCATCTGGCACAAAATAAGCATTTGTTAAGAAAATCTGCGTTTCTGCGCTATTAATTGCAGAAATCAATGTAGAGTAAATTTGGCTATAAGGCTCATCAGGGGTGCTGCCAATGGCACGTACGATTTCGTTGCCCTGGTTCGTTAACGCAGGGTAATAATTCCTTCGTGCAAGCTCATGACCTTTTTGTGCTGCCCAAGTCTCAAAAAATAGCTTTTGAAACTCTGCCACCACTGGGCCTGTCATTTGCATATGTGTATCGCGCCAAGGGGTGCCTTCAATCTCTGAAGCTGCAGGGGGGTGTGGTGGATTATTGACTAATACCGGACCAAGACTTGGATTGCCGACATTTGAATGGATGGAGTTTTCCGGCTGTTTTTGTTCTTGGTGTTTTTTAGACTTTCTGTTTGGTTTGCTGGAAGAGCCGCCAAAAGAGCCGCTGGAATAGACGCTGCTAATATTGATGCCGCCTACAAACGCAATTTCGCCATCTACAATTAATAACTTTCGATGGTCGCGCTGATTCACATCCCAACCTTTTCGTGTATTTAAAGGGTTAATCGGGTTGTACTCCAGAACGTTAACGCCAGCGTCGGATAGTTTTTTAAAAAACTCTTTCGGTGCACTGCTACTGCCAACGCTGTCATAAATCAAATTCACTTGCACGCCGCTTTGTTGTTTTTTGATAAACGCTTCGGAAAATTTTTGACCAATTTCATCGTCTTCAATGATGTAAGTTTCCATATTGATATGGTCTTTGGCGTTTTCAATCGCCAACATCATGGCTTGGTAAGTAGAAGGGCCATCAATCAGCAAATCGACTTTGTTGCCAATAATCAATGGGCTGCCGACAATCTCCGATTCCAACGCTAAATGCCTGTCAAATATGCTGGTATCTTCGCCGTCTTTTTTAAGCTTGGTCAGTATGAGCTTGCTTTGTGCATTGCTTAAACTGCCATTTGCGCCTTCCAGTTGCACCTTGTGTGGCGATTGTAACGCCATGTCTGGTGTCATTAAAGGGATAGATGAACAGCCTACAATTAACGTTGTATACAAGGCGATTGTTAGATTAATTAGATTGATTTTTTGCATATGCTCTAGTAAATCCCGAGTTCATTTTAATGGTCTGTTCAGTCATATTTCTTGTGTCAATTAGAGATAATTCGCCCTGATATTGGCAAGTTAACAGGAATTTAGCAGAAACAAACATTTATTTAAGTGCGTTATCGCACAGAACATTTTTTATATGCAGCCCAAAATGACTCTACCAATATTCATTCAAATAAATGGAGTAAATCGTATGAAAAGCCTTAAAAAGATTTCTAGTATTTTAACGATAGCTGCTTTGGCAACATTAGTGGCTTGTGCAGGCACAGCAAAAAAAGAAAGCACAGGAGAATATATTGACGACAGCTTAATTACCGCAAAAGTGAAAACCGCTGTTTTAAATGAGCCAAGTTTAAAATCCGCAGAAATCAACGTAGAAACATTTAAAGGCGTGGTGCAATTAAGTGGTTTCGTAAATTCGCAGGCTGACATAGAAAAAGCAGCAGAAGTGGCGCGTGGTGTTAAAGGCGTTACATCCGTTAAAAATGATACCCACCTTAAAGCAAAGTAATAACTGCAATTAAATTAATATCATTTAATTGCAATTTTGTTTAAATTTGATGCTCTAAGTATTAGGCTAAATGCTTTAACGAGTAAAAAAGGAGGCTATATGATTTGGGATCAAATTGAAGGTAACTGGAAGCAGCTGAAAGGCAATGTGAAAGAGCAGTGGGGAAAATTAACCGATGACGATCTGGATGTGATCAATGGTCAACGTGAAG